>Ga0180433_10000924_pt1 | contig 49817 bp, 51 predicted proteins | sample SS_ome_8_FD_132980 | JGI IMG/M metagenome (GOLD analysis project Ga0180433, IMG submission 132980) | Hypersaline lake sediment archaeal communities from the Salton Sea, California, USA - SS_1_D_1 metaG | ecosystem: Environmental > Aquatic > Non-marine Saline and Alkaline > Hypersaline >...
TGCGATTCGCTTTGCTCCGCTTCGGCTACGCCTTCGCTCCGCAAAGCGAAAGAGTCAAAAGAATCGTTACAGCTTACACCAAATACAAAGGAAAAATTGGTCTTGACAATGGGTAGGGGTTAAGTACACGAGTTTGCGGCGGCGGCGGCAAAGCGGGCACTATGCTTGAACTTGTCCAAAAATTTGAACAATTGGCAATGTGGCTCAATCCGGTCCTTTTGGTTGGCTCAGGATTATTTTGTCTTCTGGCGGGGCTGTTTGTCTGGCTCGGCGGATTAGGCTTCAGGGCACTTCTGGCTGGGATTGCAGGTGTTGTTGTCGGCGGTATCTGCGGAATTTTTATAGCGGGCCAAAGCGTTCAGTTAGTGATGATTTTGGCGGCGGTGGGCTGTGCCGCTGCAATACTGTTTGAAAGAGTATTCATCACGATACTGACAGCGGCTCTGGCGGTGGTTTTATGTGTGTCGATTCTGGTCAGACCTTATCTTGAAGAAGCTGACAGGCTAATGCCGACAAATCGGTATGTAGTGCAAAACAGAAACTCTTCCTACACTCTCGGTGAAACTGTGGAAGTAGTGAAAGCATACACAAGCGATTTCAGCACCAGGACAAAAACGCTCTGCCGGCAGTTCTCGGTAAGCGAGTTGGCAATAACAGCGGCGGCGGCAATAATTTTTCTGCTCGCCGGTTATTTTTTCCGGCGCTTGACCTCGGCCCTGTGTTTTGCCGGTTTAGGGACGGCTCTTTGCTTTGTCGGGATGGTTCTGCTGTTACTCTACAAGGATTCTGCGCCTTTAAGTCGTATTTATAACAGAAGCCTGTTTTACACAGCAGTTTTTCTGGCAATGACCGCTTTCGGAACGGTTGTTCAGTTGTTGCTCTGTCGGAGGATTAAAGAAAAGCCAATCAGGGCAAAAGTAGGGGCAGAGAGTGTAAAAAATGTCAGCGAACAGGCCAGAGAAAAGCAGCAAAGCTGGCGGACTTCATAATCGGGTAAAGGAGAAAAATGATGAATTGTACTGCCATTCTTGCTCAGGCAGTTGAAACAGCAGGCCAGACACAAGCGGCCAAGGAAACAGTAGTTCCAATCGAGACGATATGGACATATATCACCTCGCTCAATCCGCTCGAAGCGATTACCTTTATATCTTTCGGAGCGGTATGCCTCTTTTACGGCTGGCGCGTTTTCAAGATACTGGTGATAATCAGCTTTGCGATACTGGGTATGGGGCTGGGGATAGTGCTGGCCGGTAAGGTCAGTGGTGATGACCACCAGATTCTCGGCGGTGTGGCAGGCTTCGTGGTGCTGGCGGTAATTTCTGTGCCTCTGATGCGATGGGCCGTTAGTTTATTGGGGGCAGCAGCGGGGGGAATACTTACATCCGGAATATGGTACGCCTGTCAATTAAATGAAGAATATATCCTCGCCGGTGCGCTCATCGGAATTATCGCCGGCGGGATGATTTCATTTATCATTTTCAAGGTAGCCGTTATGCTCTTTTCAAGCCTGGGCGGCAGCGGATTAATGGTAACGGGCATATTGGCGCTATTATACCTTTACCCGGAGACGACCGAGCAGGTGAAAGAGTTGGTATTTAATGAGAGCTGGTTTTTGCCGGCTGCGCTGGTGGTACCGACGGTGGTGGGTATAATTGTGCAGAACAAATTCTACAAGGGCTCGTCGAACTGGAGCGTATAAGATTTGCGCCTGTCGAGCCTTGTTTTGCACATTTCGTTTTAGCCGGTCGTTTGTAGTGGTGCAGATTTTGTACTTGCAAAATCCGCCTTTCGGCTTTACAATCCTTGTTTCGCTGCGGTAGTTTTTTGCGCCAAACTCGGTGAAGATGCGTAAAAGTATGAGAAAATGCAATGTTTGAGTCCTTAACAGAAAAATTAAATTCGGTTTTCAAGTCGCTTTCGGGACGAGGCCGAATCACCGAGGCCAACATCTCGGACGCAATGAGAGATGTGCGCAAGGCCCTTTTGGAGGCGGACGTCAACTACAACGTAGTAAAGAAGTTCTGCAGGGGCGCTGCCGAAGCGGCTGTCGGTGCCGAGGTGATAAAGAGCCTTCATCCGGCCCAGGTTATGGTGAAGATCGTCAGCGATGAGCTTACCAAGCTGATGGGCCCGGTTGACACCAATATTTATTTCGTCTCGCCCGGCCCTACCGTAATAATGTTAGCAGGTCTGCAGGGCTGCGGCAAAACCACGACGGCAGCGAAATTAGGCAAATACATTGCAGCAAAAGGTAAAAGACCGCTTTTGGTAGCCGATGACCTTCAAAGGCCGGCCGCTATCGAGCAGTTAATTATTCTCGGTGAGCAGCTAAACATCGATGTTTACAGCGAGCAGAGCAAAAACTCCGTAAAAGTCGCCCAAAACGCTGTAAGACACGCAAAAGAAAACGGCTATGATGTGGCGGTGCTCGATACCGCCGGGCGGCTGCATATAGACGAGGAAATGATGAAAGAAGTGGCTGATGTGGCTAATGCGGTCAATCCACACCAGATTTATCTTGTCTGCGATTCGATGACCGGCCAGGACGCCGTCAATTCCGCCAAGGAATTCAACGAGAGACTGGAGCTTGACGGCGTAATCCTTACCAAGCTCGACGGCGATGCCCGCGGCGGGGCGGCGCTGAGCGTAAAGGCCGTAACGGGAAAACCCATCAAGTTTATCGGCGTCGGGGAAAAACTCGATAAACTTGAGGAATTCCACCCCGACCGGATGGCCGGCAGAATCCTCGGAATGGGAGACGTCGTAACACTCGTCGAAAAGGCCCAGGAGCAATTCGAAGCTGAAGAAGCCGAGAAACTGCAAAGGAAAATGGCAAAGGGCAGCTTCGACTTTAATGACTTTCTAAATCAGATGCAGGCCGTCAAAAAAATGGGCGGTATGAAGGATATGCTCAAAATGATGCCCGGAGCGGGCGGGCAATTAGCCGATATGGACTTCGATGAGGGAGAAGTCAGGCAGATGGAAGGCATTGTCCATTCGATGACCCTGCAGGAAAGGCGCGAGCCGGACATTATAGATTCATCAAGGCGTCGGCGAATCGCAGCAGGCGCCGGAACGCAGACCACTGATGTTGCCGGGCTGGTAAAGACCTTTAAGCGCACCAGGGATATGATGAAGACGCTCGGCGGCGGAAAACTGGGTGGACTTAAAAATCTGCTCAGCAGCGGATTTGATATGGATAAACTAAGCGCCGCTATGTCGTCAGGCAGAAAAATAAAACAGCGTTCAAAACGAAAAAGGCCGGCAAGGCGAAGGGGGAAAATAAAACGGCGATAATAAAGAACAGCCCACGGGACAAGACCCGTGGGCTAAAAAGCGTTATATTTATAACCCACGGGACAAGACCCGTGGGCTAAAAAGCATTATATTTATAACCCACGGGACAAGACCCGTGGGCTAAAAAGCATTATATTTATAACCCACGGGACAAGACCCGTGGGCTGAAAAGCATTATATTTATAACCCACGGGACAAGACCCGTGGGCTAAAAAGCGTTATATTTATAACCCACGGGACAAGACCCGTGGGCTGAAAAGCATTATATTTATAACCCCCGGGACAAGACCCGTGGGCTAAAAAGCATTATATTTATAACCCACGGGAAAGACCCGTGGGCTAAAAAGCATTATATTTATAACCCACGGGAAAGACCCGTGGGTTAATGAACTTCGGATGCTTTATGAAATACTTGTGTGGGTATATGATAACATGGACTGTGTATGGAACATGGCTGCAGGGTAACAAACGCGGTTATGTTAAAAATGGTAAAACCCTGCTGCCAAACAAAAACTTGGAAAACGCAAACAAGTCTTCAATGAAATCTACGGCCTTTAGATTAAATAAACAACAAAAGGATATTGTTCGGCAAATAATAATTTCTGAAGCTGAAAAAAACGGACAAGAGATACTAGCATTATCGGTATGTTCAAATCATATCCATCTTGTAGCAAAACCCTGCAAATTTGAAATACACAAACTCGTTCGAAACTACAAGAGCAAATCGTGGCATGCATTAAAAGCAACAGGGGTTAAACAAAAAGTATGGACAAAAGGATATGATAAAAGATTTTGCTTTTCCATTGAAAAATTGAAGGGAAAAATAGAATATGTAAACAATCACAATTAATTAGCCGACGGGTCTTGTCCCGTTGGTTGTCTATTCGGTAAAATCAGAATTGTTTATGAAATATTTTATGAATTATGAAAAAACAATCACCTTTACAGGTGAACCGGCCGCCGCATTGGATATTGCTAAAAATACCTTTCTTCCTAACGGTTACCTGATTTCTGAAAGCACAGATAACTCGATTACCCTTAAAGGAAATAACCTTTTCTGGCTGCAACAGCAAAATAATCCTTTAATCGGTATTTCTAAAGTCAATATTCGAGTTGAAAACAGTACCGTTTCGCTAAAGGCTGAGCTTGGAAATATAACCAAAGTTATAATATTTCTAATCGCTTTTATAGTAGTTTTAGCATTACTAACGGTTATAATTTTTGCGATAGTATTCGCCGGCAAAGAGAATGGGCCGAATGTTATTCTATTATCATTGCTCCCGCTTGCACCCTGGCCGGTCCTTGCACCTCTGATTTTTTTCTTCCTAAAATATAGAACCTGCAAAGCGCTTGATATATTAGTGAATAACATTACAACAAATAATTTGTAATTTTCTTGCTAAAAATGACACTTGAAGAATACCTGGAAAAAATATCTAATTTCGCTGACAACGATTATGGACAAATGGTTAGAAAGCAGTTTGCCGACATTAAAGGTTCAGCAGAGCTGGCTATGCTTGCCAGCCCTACTGGCGATGAACTTGCCCAGCTCAAAAAAGCAATTGCCATACTGACAAAAGCTGAAAAAGAAAATGCCAGCGAATTAACCGATAAGCAAATTCAGACTATCGCAGCCGACGCCGGTATTGACCCGGCCAATTTCGCAATCTTTATTAACGGCTACGCCCTGCATTGCAAACGAGTTTCGTGATTTGCAGCGGGTAAATCACGGAAATTGATTATAACTGTTAACGAAAGGACAAATTATGGCAGTAAAGTTGAGAATGACCCGGATGGGCAGACGGCACCGGCCGTTCTTTAGAATCAATGCAGTCGAATCGCGCAGCCCGCGGGACGGCAAAATACTGGAAAAGCTGGGCCATTACGACCCGGTTGAAAAAGACCCACAAAAACAAATTGTCCTCAATCTCGAACGGGTAAGACACTGGCTCGACAATGGTGCGATACCTTCCGATACGGTCTCGCAAATCCTGCTTCGCTGCGGTATAAAAAATAAATATGCCGAAGAAAAAACCGCCCGCAGGGCACGCGCCAAGGCACAGGCACGCGCTAAAGGCAAATTCTTTACTAAAGCTGAAAAAATAGCCCTTGAAAAGGCGGCACAGGAAGAAGGAAAAAAGGCCAAGTCGCCGGCGCAGGCAAAACCTGAACCACAAGTTGAGCCTGAAGCCGAAGCTAAGCCGGAAGCAGAAACTAAGGTAGAAGAAAAGGCCGAGGCAGAACCCGAAGCAGAAGCTAAACCTGAAGCCGAAGAACAACCGGCTTCGGACGAAAAGACCGATACAAGTGATGAGAATTGATATTCTTACACTTTTTCCGGAGATGTTTGAATCGCTTCTGAGCTGCTCGATATTAAAGAGGGCTCAGGACAGGGCGCTGGTAGATATTGTTCTTACAAATATAAGAGATTTTGCCGCTGACAGTTATAACAAGGTTGATGACAAGCCTTACGGGGGCGGGGCAGGTATGGTTATGATGCCGCAGCCGCTCTTCGATTGCTTCGAATATGTCGAAAAGCTCCAGCCTAAAACCGGACGCGCCATACTATTAACGCCGCAGGGCGAAAAATTCGACCAGGCAAAGGCCGTTGAATTAAGCGTCGAAGAACGGCTCATCTTAATCTCGGGCCGATACGAAGGTTTCGATGAGCGAATCCGAATCGGCCTTGGTGCCGAGCAAATATCAATCGGCGATTATATTCTCAGCGGCGGCGAACTGGCGGCTATGGTAATCATCGACGCAGTGGTCAGGTTATTAGCCGGTGCCCTCGGCGATGAAAACTCAGCAAAGGACGACTCTTTCAGCCAAGGCCTGCTGGAGTATCCGCAATACACAAGGCCGGAGGTTTTTCGCGATATGAAGGTACCTGCTGTTCTCTTGAGCGGCGACCACGCCAAAATAGCCCGGTGGCGTCGCCAACAGGCCCTTGAGCGTACAAAAAAATACCGTCCCGATTTGTTAGACAACAACGATAACCATTAGGACGAAATAACGCAACTTTTGAAAAGTTACTTGTTTTCAGTACAAAAATGGTTATACTGTACAATTCAAATAAGATTAAGTCGATGAATTGCTAATTACGGGCTGCTAAATACAAAAAAATAGGAGATTGACCAGTGAAAACAGAATTGCTGGATGCTGTTGAAAGCAAAAGTATCAAAAAGAATATACCGCATTTTGAGATAGGCGATACAGTCGATGTCCGTTGCAGAATCAGGGAAGGCAGCAAGGAGCGGATTCAGGTATTTACTGGTATCGTGATAGCCCGCAAAGGACGTGGTATTAACGAGACCTTTACAGTGAGGCGGGTTGTGGGCAATGAGGGCGTGGAGAGAATATTCCCGCTTCACTCGCCGAACGTGATGGATATAAAGCCGATTCGAAGCGGTAAAACAAGGCGTGCAAAGCTGTATTTCCTTCGAAGACGGACGGGCAAAGCGGTCAAACTTTCACAACGCCACAGTGAGCACACCATTTCAAAATAACGCCGGAGGGACACAGGAATTGCTTCCTTTGCTGCTCAATAGAAGTCGTCTGCTCAGCGATGCCGAACTGCTCGGGCGATGGGGCGAGAAGCGCTGCGAAAAATTCCTTAAAAGAAAAGGCCTTAAAACCCTTACCCGAAATTTTTCCTGCAAGGTCGGCGAAATCGACCTGATTATGGTTTCTCCCGGCAGCGCTATTGTTTTTGTCGAGGTAAAGACCAGGGCCGATGAAAGCCTGACACCAACCGAGGAAGTTATTACTTTATCAAAACAGCATAAATTGAAAAGGACCGCACGGTACTTTCTCGCAGCGAACAATATAGAAGCCAGGCCATACCGCTTTGATGTCGTTGCGATAGTACTCGGCAAAACCGGCGCTGTACAAATAAGACATTACGAAAACGCTTTTGTGATGTAAAAACAATGGAACTGATTGATACACATTGTCATTTGACATTTGAGCAGTTAATCGGTGTTCTCGAGCAGGTTTTGCAACGCAGCATAGCTGCGGGGATAACCGGCTGGATAACAGTAGGCACCGATTCGCAGCAGAACCGGAAAGTCATCGAAATCGCCGAGAAGTATGAAAATATGTACGCTGCTGTTGGAATTCACCCCCACGATGCCAAGACTGTAACCGCCGAGACAATCAAGCAATTAAAGGAGCTTGCGCAAAATAAAAAGGTCGTTGCTATTGGCGAAACAGGGCTGGATTTTCATTACAATTTGTCCGGACGACCGGTTCAGAGGAGGGTCTTCGCCGCCCAGCTTAAGCTCGCTGCCGAGATGAATCTGCCGGTGATTATCCATTCGAGGGGGGCCTTCGATGAGACTGTGGATATTTTGGAGCACTTCGGCAGTGGTGTTAGAAAGGTTGTTTTTCACTGTTTCAGCTATTCGCCCAGGCAGGCAAAGATGGTTTTGGATAGGGGTTACTACATCTCTTTTAGCGGCGTAGTTACCTTCAAAAACGCATCTTTGGCCCGCCAGAGCGCTAAAATCGTCCCGACTGAGAGATTGATGATTGAGACAGACTGTCCGTATATGTCGCCTGAGCCGATGCGAAAGCAGAAAATAAATGAGCCGGCCCTTATGGTTCACACCGCAAGATGCCTGGCCGAGTTAAAGCAAATGGACTTGCCCGATTTCGCAGAAGCGGTAACCGCCACCAGCAAGGCCTTTTTCGCCCTGCCGCAAGACTAAAGAAAGCGTCCAGATTACCCAAAACCCCAGAGCTAATACACAAATTCTGACGTTGCTTTGTTGCTACCAGTCCTATCTAACCAAGTGTCCAAAACGCCAAGAAATGGCTTTAACAGTACTGAAACAGTGTTTTTTCCGCATAACTTGACTTTTTGGCAAATCGGACTATATATTAATAGACAGCCATTTATCAATGGAGGTTTGAGGCTAATTTGCCCCCTGGTGGGGAAAAATGAGGCAACTCGCAGCCTCAGGGTATTACGAGCAAGTGGACAGGGTGGGCCAATTGCAGTTTCAGGTGTGGTCTGAGACGTTTTGTTGTAGAAAAATGAGGGTTTGGGGAACCATAAGCGATTTGTAGCGGTGGATATGCCGGTAACGTTTGACAATAATATGATTTATCAGGTTCAGCAGGCCAACGACATCGTTGACATCGTAAGCGAGCATATCAGTTTGGCCAAAAAAGGGCGGGAGATGGTCGGGTTGTGCCCTTTCCACGACGACCATAAACCGAGCCTGTATGTCAACAGCGCCAAGCAGATATTTAAGTGTTTTGCCTGCGGTGCCGGCGGTGATGTGTTCAAGTTTGTTCAGATGCGCGAAAACCTCACCTTCCCACAGGCGATAGAAAGACTGGCCGAACGCACAGGCATAAAACTAAAAAAACTCAAAACTCAAGACTCAAAACCCAAAACCATTGATATTGACCCAAACAAACTGGCAAAGGTCAATGCCTGGGCATCAGAACATTTCCACGAGAACCTGATGGACGAACAAAAGGGAAAATCCACCCGTGATTACATCGCCAAAAGAAAGATACCACCGGATAGTGTGAAAAAATGGCAGCTCGGCCTGGCCCTTTCGCGAAATGATTTACTCGAGGCTGCCGAAGCCCGCAGGATACCGGTAAAACTTTTGGCTCAGGCTGGTCTTGTTACAGGTCAGGCCCCCGGCCTGGGCGATAAATTTGTAAACCGCCTGATGTTTCCAATCACCGATGTTACCGGGCGTATAATCGGTTTCGGCGGACGAACCCTGGATGAAAAAGGCGCCAAATACATAAACTCACCGGCGACGGCTTTGTTTGACAAAAGCAATTCGCTCTATGGCCTGCAGCAGGCCAGACACGGCATTGTCTCTTCGGCAACAGCAGTGGTCGTCGAGGGCTATACCGACTGCATAATGGCGCACACTAAAGGCTGCGAAAACGTCGTTGCAACACTGGGCACAAGTTTTACGAGAGGCCACGCGCGAATCCTGAGGCGATATTCGAAAAAGATTGTTCTGGTTTTCGACAGTGACACTGCAGGCATTGAAGCGGCCAACAGGGCGCTCGATGTGTGCCTCTCGCAACATATAAATATCAAACTTGCCTCGGTACCGCAGGGCAAAGACCCGTGTGATTTTCTGCTGGAGGCAGGCAAAGAGCCCTTCGAAAAGCTGGTTGAAGAAGCAGAAGATGTTTTCCGATTCAAATGGAACAGACTGACAGAAGCCTTCGGAACCGATGAAACTTTTACCGGTAAGAAGGCGGCCGTCGAAGAATTCCTGCAAACAATCGTAGCAAGTATGCAGTCAGGTAATCTGGCGGCTATAGACAGAGGATTAATCGTTAATCGGCTCTCGGAAATTATCGGGCTTAGTACGAAAGAGATAAATGCCGAACTGGCAAAAAGACTCTCAAGGGCACAAAGGAGCGCGAGCTACAATATCGAAAACCAAAAAGTAGTGAAAATAGACCTTGGGGAAGGATTCTTTGCCGCGGCACAGAGAGAAATTCTGGAAGTGTTGCTTAATGAGCCAAAACTTTTTGAGCTCGTAAAACAAAAAATTACAGCAGAGACTTTTGACGTGCCGATATTGAGCCAAACAGCATCTGTATTATTTGAAACGCTTAACAGCAGACCTGAAGCATCGCTGAAGGAAATACTGGCTAAAGCCGAATCGGTGCAAACAGGACGGTGTATTGTCCAATTGGCCCAGCAGGGAGAAGAAAAAGGAAATTTTCAATCTCGCTTAAAAGGGGCATTGAGTGCAATAGAACGCCACCGGGTTCGGCAAAAAAAGGGTGAGATAAAAACAATACAGGACCAGAGCCGGTTTTTGCGGGATTTTTCTGAAAATACCGAAAAACAAAATCCGCATAACGTCGGTATGGTATAGCGAATGATTTCTTAATGGAATAAAAGTTAAACGATAATCAATCGACATTAGGTTACCCCATATGGGCAAAAAAAGTTTAAAAGCGAAAAAACCGGATAACGGCTCTAATAAGCCCAGGCCTGCCTCTGTATCTGCGCCGAGCACCCAGCCTAAAAATGCCGAACAGCAGATAAAAGCGATTATTGAAAGAGGCAGGGGAAAAGGATACCTCACTTATGACGAGATGAATGAGTATCTGCCCGAGGAAGCCGTCAGCCCCACCCGACTGGACAGCCTGCTGGCAACGCTTGGTGAAATGGGAATCACACTCCTTGACGAAGCTGATGTCCAAAAGCGGCCTGACGAAGGTTTCGAAGTGCCGGAAGAAACTTTGGAAGAAAGAGAAAGAAAGGAGCAGCTCAAAGAGGATGAACTGCTCGAAAAACAGCTCATCGGCGAACAGGTCGAAAAACGAATAGACGACCCTATTCGGATGTATTTAACCCAGATGGGCGAGATACCGCTGCTCTCAAGAAAAAATGAAATTGCTTTGGCAAGAAAAATCGAGTTGACCAGGATGGCTTTTCGCAGAAAAATGCTCGAAAGCGATTACTGCGCCAGAAACGCCATTGATATACTGCAGCAGGTTTACGAGGGGACATTATCCTTCGATAGAACGATGAAAATTAATACCGCTGAGAACCTCATAAGGAGCGTGATAAAGAAGCGAATGCCGGAGAACATTGAGACTGTAAATAAACTGATAAAGCTCAATCAAAAGCTGTTCAAGAACTCTCTGCAGGCCAAAGATGATACACAGGCAAGAAAAATGTTAAAGCGATTATACCGCAACAGAAGAAAAATCGCAACGCTTCTGGAGGAGCTCAGCCTGCGAACCAGCAGAATCCAGCCGATGAAAAATAAACTCCAGGGCATCCGCCATAAAATGAAACAACTGGAGAATATTGTCAAAGACGGGCCCAACGGAGAGTATGCCACAGAAGATATTGAGGTAATCAAGCAGGAATTGGACGGGCTTGAGGAACTGGTGGTTGAGACACCAAAACAGCTTGAGAAAAGATTGAGAACAATCGACAGGGTGTTCGAGCAATATGAGCAAGCAAAGAGAGCTCTCTCGAGTGCGAACCTTAGACTGGTGGTTTCAATCGCAAAAAAATACCGCAACCGCGGCCTGAGTTTTCTCGATATAATTCAAGAGGGCAATACCGGGCTGATGCGTGCGGTGGATAAATATGAATATCGAAGAGGCTACAAATTCAGCACTTATGCGACCTGGTGGATTCGCCAGGCGATTACACGTGCGATTGCCGACCACGCCCGTACCATTCGAATCCCGGTGCATATGATAGAGACTATGAGCCGGCTGCGAAATGCCAGCAAAAATCTGCTTCAAAAACTGGGAAGAGAGCCGACAATTGAGGAAATCGCCGTTGAAGCCGAGATGACCATTGAAGAGACCCGCCGGGTGCTTAAAATTTCAAAACATCCTATCAGTCTCGACAGGCCGATAGGTGAAAGTGAAGACAGCTACTTCGGCGATTTTATTGAAGATGACGATGTTGATTCGCCGGTGGCTTCTGCCACTCAGGGAATGCTCAGGGAAAGAATAGATGTTGTCCTCAAGACGCTTTCATATCGCGAGCGGGAGATTATTAAACTCAGATATGGAATCGGTGACGGCTATACTTATACGCTGGAAGAGGTCGGCAGAATCTTCAAAGTTACGCGTGAGCGGGTCAGGCAGGTCGAGGCAAAGGCCATACGCAAGATGCAGCATCCGGTGAGGTCTCGAAAGCTCGAAGGCTTCCTGGAGCAAAAAACAGTATAAAAAGCACCGCACAATCAGCCGACAGCATTATCAATAAGGGCATAAGGTTTAACTTATGCTCTTTTTTTTGGCGGGTGAAGATCAATCACAAGCGCAGGTAAAATCATTGATTATCGATTATCCACAGGATGCCTTACGGCAGGCACAAAAATACGGATTTACACGGGCTTTTTTGACAAGATGGCCGGATTTGTAAAAGGAAATAACTAATTGCCGTTGTCAGGTGCAAAAGGTTCTGTTATAATCCCATATCAAGAAGGAGCTTTATAGAGGATGGATTCGCGTGTAATTGAAATAACGCCGGCAGCACTGAAGTGTAGAAATCCAGACTAAAAGTTTTTGCTTTGTCTGACAGGAGCTATAAGATGAACCGTGAAATGACAGACGAACAACTGGAAAGACAAGATTTCGTAGATAACGCGATTTTTTGCCTTATCCGAAACACAAATCCCACAGGTAAACCAATAGATTGGGACATTGAGATGATTGGGAATATTCGTGATGGGCTTGTGGGTGAGCTTGAGAAAAAGTTAGGCATTAGCGAGTTTGAAATATATCCATAATAAAAATGGGAATTAGAAAGTCACGAACTCACCAGCGCAGATGATTGTTTTTTAACCGTAAGGTGGATAAGAAGACGTAAAGAAAAGCATTATTATGACAGACGTTGGTGGGTGCCGGGTCTTTCTATACTTTTTAGGTTTCACCTCGCGAAAGTATTGTTTTGAGACGTCGCAACACCCTTTCTGATTGACGAAGTTTGCATTGCCAAATAATTACAACGTGCCATCCTTCTCTTCGAAGTAATCGCGCTATTCGAACGTCCCGCTTCCTATTATTTTCAATCTTTCTTTTCCAGAAAACTCTGTTGGTTTTTGGAAGTTTGGCTCTATTGCAACCTGAGTGATTATGCCAGAAACATCCGTGTACGAATATAACCGTCCTTACAGAAGATACAACAAAGTCGGGCTCTCCGGGAAGAGACTTAACATTGCGCCTGTATTTAATCCGAAGTATGTGCAGTAACTTTGCAACCTTGTCCTCCGGCAGTGTCCCTCGATTTTTCACACGGGACATTATCTCGCGACGTTTGGTTTTGGTATAGATGTCAGCCATGAAAATTATCCCATGATATCCGGAGGGAGTTTCCTCCGTCCTGCGTGGACATCGTCGTGACATCTGCTGCATAGCACTACAAGGTTTTCCGGTACATTGGGGCCACCATCAGCGTGCTCGGCAATATGATGCAGTTCGAGAATCCTCGGGTCTTTCCTGCTCCACTTTTGTCGACCCCATTTGCACAACTGACATGTACTATGGGCTCGCTCATAGACCAACTTTTGAACCTCAAACGGTATCCTTCGGTCATGGGGCTCAGCAATACGTTCATCACTCTCAAGAATATATTCACCCATTTTTAAATCGGGGCGGCCTGTAAATCTTGTGGCTATTGCGTATCCCTCTTCCGTTCGCAACTCTCGTATACGCCTCCCAAATTCCTTTGCTTTAGCAACATAAGCCAATTCTTCGGTAGTAACTAACTCCCCCACATTCTCCAGAAAATATCGAAGCAAACGTCCTTTGCTACCTCCTTCTCTTTCTCTCCTAATCCTATTAGCTATATGCCATCTTCGTGCCGCTGAAACGTCCGGCTTGGTCTCTAAAAGAAGATACTCGCTGGGTCTAAGTCGTATACCTGCTTCAGGGTCGTTACTGCAATCGGTAAGAATCTTATACCCATCTTGAATCCGTAGTTCACGGATGCGGCGGCCATATTCGGATATCCCAGATACGACCTCTAACTCTCTCGCAGAGATTATCACTCCTACATTCTCTTGGAGGTATAACCGAATACGTTCACGGGCGGCAATGTTGGCGACATCGGGATTTGAGTTCACGCCGATTTTCTTTATCCCTACACTCACTTTGACCAAGAGAAGGACTTTCTCTCGCCAAGAAAGCCCTTGGTAGTTTTTTCGATATTGTGCAAGCCTTTCTTCAACTTCCAAAACCAGTAACTCAACACTTGGTTTCTCACACATAGGCAACCTCTGTCTTTCTTCGTCTTCTCGCCATATTGTTCTTTTGCCATTTCTTAATTTCTCTGATAGCAGTAAGCCCGATCTGATATGCAAGGGGAGGCGGTACAGCGTTACCTATTTGTATTCCTACCTCTATCTTTTTCCCTATGAATTCAAAATCGTCGTCAAACCCCTGCAAGCGTGCGGCTTCTCTATGCGTAATAGGTCGATGTTCTATCGGATGCAAATACCGACCTTTCTCCGGCTTGTAAAACTCGGTACGTATTGTAACTGATGGTCTATCCCACCAAAGTCGTCCGAAAAGGTCGGTACCTCCCTTAATTTTCTTCTTCCAACAATTCGGCATCAGTGACACTGGAAGATCCCAACGATTTCCTCCGGGTGGAATGCAACGATACCTCTGTATTGACATTTCCGTTGGGTTGCGCCCGATATGCCAGTTTTGTCCGTCTGGAGCCGCAGGGAGATCTCCAATAGAATCTCTTACAGTTCTCCACAGTGGCAGCTTTCTATTCTCGAATGTCGGTATCTCATCAGGGCTCCGATGTGTTGGTTTTGGAAAAACCGGCGAGCCGATTCTGCTTCCAATCACAAACGCTCTTTTACGTTGCTGGGGTGTTCCATAATCTGCCGCGTTTAGAATATGGCCTTCAACATCAAACCCTATTCTTTGAGCTACCTTGCATATCTCTTGGAACTCCGCAGATTTCAGTAATGGGGGGACATTCTCCATGACAAAAATAAAAGGCATCGCATCCTTGACAGCGCGTAGGAAATGTCGCCACAACTGACGTCGTGGGTCGTTTGGAACTCGTTCACCTAAGTTGCTAAAACCTTGGCATGGAGGGCCACCGACAAGAAGACCACACAATGGAAATACCTCGACTTCTTGTATAGCGCATTGAAGAACACGTGGACTTATGTTGGCTTTGAATGTTTCACAACAAGACGCGTCCCACTCAACTGCCAACAAGTTCTGAAATCCCGCCTTCTTTAACCCAATCGACATGCCCCCACATCCGGCAAAGAGGTCTATTACGGTGGGCTTTTTGTGGTTGATTTCCGGCCAGTGTTTGGGAATGATCGCTCCCTCGCGAACATTTTTGCTTTCGAATGGATAAATTCTGCATGTATACTTATCGAGTTTTTCTATAGCGACCACATCACCTTCACAAAGCTTGTGCTTCTCAAAGAATCTCCTCACCCACTTACGGTTGCGAAAGAAATTACGTGGTTTACCGTTAGCGCCGTTGATCCCAATATCCGTGTGTATCGGTTCATTAAGACCCTCAACAACAAGGGTAAGCTTTTTCCCGACACCTTTTTTTTTGTTCGACTTACCATAGCAGTCCTTCGGGAAGAAATCATGATGCCCACTAAGGTAGATATGATTGTTTCCCAAATTTCCCTTAGTTAAGGAGACCAGCCTCTTTCTATCGCTTACGTCACCACTCATTAGTTAATTCCTACAGAACAAAATCGCAACTTACATATTTTATCATTGGTCGTCGAATATACAAGCATTCCAGTTATGATATTTTTTTAAGCAAAGGGTTCTATTTCAATGGTTCGTAGAATTTTTTGGGTTTTTGGCTGAGGGTGTTTTTTAGTGTGCCGAGGTTTTCGATGGTGCATTCGATAACGTCGCCTGGCTGTAAGTAATTGCCGGTGGCCTTTGCTACGCCGGCAGGCGTGCCGGTGGCAATAATATCGCCCGGCTCGAGCGTCATTAAATGGCTTAAAAAGGAAACAATATCGGCTACCGAGTAAATCATCTGCGAAGTATTGGCGTTCTGGCGGATTTGGCCGTTGACAGATAGAGATATATCGAGGTTATGGGGGTCGTTAATCTGGTCTGCTGTGAGCAGGAACGGTCCTATTGGCAGGAAGCCATCAGCCCATTTACCGTTTAGCCAGTCATAGAACTCGTCCCAGGGTCGTTTTTTGCGGTTTTTTGCGAAGGTTACACTGCGAGCGGAAATGTCGTTGGCGATGGTGTAGCCGGCGATGAATTGTGGGGCGTCGTCCGGCTTTACAGATTTGGCTTCTTTACCGATGACGACGGCCAGTTCTACTTCGTAATCAATTTCTTTGCTGTAAGGCGGCCAGGGTATTTGTGTATCTGGGCCGATAACGGCGGTTGGTGGCATAAGAAACGGTCTTGGTACGGTAGATTGTCGTGGTGAATATGACAGGCCGAGTTCGCGTCCGACCTCTTTGATGTGTTGGGAGTAGTTTCCTGCCAGGGCAAGCAGCTTTGACGGACGGGGGATTGGCGCCAGGAGTTTTACCGAGTCAAGAGGGGTGTAAAAATCTGCGACGTCTGCCAGTTCGGCCAGTTTTGCAAGGCAGGATTGGCCTCTTTGTAAAATTTCCTTTACGCTTCGAGGCGGATTCGGGCCATTCCAGGCGGATGGGATGTCGAGCAGGCCGTCAGGAGTAAGGATTGCCGATGAGATTGACTCGTTTCTGGAATATGTAATTAGTTTCATTTGTCGGCCTTTCAGATTGCGGCAAAATGCGGGTGTAATAGTAACAAAAATAATTTACATTTGCAGCAGGAAAACGTTTTTAATATAATCTGTCTTTGGTTAAGAAGGGTATGTGGAATTAAAGGGCTTTGAAAAATGGCTTTGAAGGAGTTCTGGTCGAAAACAAGCAGCTGGCTGCGTTCTCAGCGATTGTCAAGCGGTGCAGATTATTCCGGGCAGATAGACGACGAAGGTCTAATCAGCACGAGTGAGGATGCTGTGGAGCCCTCCAGGGAGAAACAGACAGGCCAAGGCGTTATTGAAGAGGAAGACGAAAAGGCCCAGCAGAGCGACAAAGTTGTAGTAAAGGCGGTTCAGCCGAGCGGTAAGACCGAATCGCTTGAAAAATTGCAGGAGGGTTTTAATGAACTGATTGGTCAGCTTAAAGGCATCAATGAGAACCTGAACCGTCAGATTAGTCAGCACGAGGGTTTGATGGACCAGATGAATAAGCTGCCGAGATTGATGGAGAGTTTTCCGGATGTTGTGGCCAATCAAAAGGAGCTGACCGAGCAGATGCTCGAGCAGTTAAAGGCGACCGCTACCAAAAATCAGCAGTTTATTGAAGCCGTTGAAAAGATACCGACTGAGAGCGCTAAACAAACTGACGCTTTGTCGAATATCGACCATCAGCTTGCCGCTGCAGCCGATACGGATGTTCAGATGGCTGGGAATTTTAATAAGTTCACCGAGAGTCTGGACAAACTGGACCAGAGCACTGTAAGTCATACCGATGCTATTTGCCAGATGAGCAAGACCTTTGCCGCCAGCGACAGGTATCTGAAATACATAATGTCTCGGCAGCGCAAAAGCTTTATGTGGGTGTTTATCATTGCGATGGTGGTTTGCACCTTGGCCATTTTGATAATGGCGGGAATAATTATTTATCTAAAGCAGTAATAATTTTTGTTTTTAGCTTGAAGAGCAGCAAGCGGTCTGCTACAAACTCGGCAGAGAAGCTCTTTGAAAATAAGATAACCTGGCTGCAGGTCCGAGAGCATAATGCTTTTGGATAGTCAAACGGGAATACGGTTCAAGACCGTAACGGACGCGCCGCTGTGAGCGTCTGCTCCGAGATGGTTCGGAAATCCGAGGGACGTTTGTCCACTGTCCGGGAGGTGTTTTTTGTGGTGATAATACGAAGTGCAAAAAACAGTACCGGATGGGAAGGAGTCCTGAGGTAAGACGCAAGTCAGAAAACCTGCCTGTGGTTAGCTGTATATATTGTGTTCTCGCGACGTGGAGCGCAGTGCGTCCCCTTTTTGTGGTATAGCTTTCGACAGCCGAAGCCGCTGTTTCCAGTCGTGGGAACGGCGGTTTTTTTTTATTATTTTTTGTCGGGGCCCTCGCGTCAAGGGCAGGATAAGGGAAGGAGGCAGAAGAAACTAAAAACTGAAAGCTAAAAGCTCAAAAATGAGGAAGAAAAGTGTTCTGAGAAGAAATTTGTAATTTTTTGAATTGAAAGAGAGAGAAATATGGCTTCGAGGAAGTTGAAAAGTTTAGTTTGTGTTATTGGTGTTTTTTCGATGGCAGTCGCTGCAAGCGCTGCAATAGTGACCGATTTCGAGGATTTGTCTCTAGCAGCTGAATCCTACTGGAACGGTTCAGATGAGTCAGGTGGTTTTGCCAGTGGAGGTGCGTGGTTTAACAATAATTATAATGCTACATACGATTCCTGGGACGGCTTTTCTTATTCGAATGTCACCGACACTGTAACGAGCGGAATGGCCGGTCAGTATAACGCCATCACCGGAGTTGGCCAGTCCGGCTCAGATAATTACGGTATAGGTTACGTGGGCTGGGACGAGCCGCCTACCATTACGCTGGATACAGCCGATATTATTAACGGTTTGTATGCAACAAATAATAACTACACTTACTATTCGATGCTCAACGGTGATGCCTTCGCCAAAAAGTTTGGCGGCCAAGGCGGCGACGACCCCGACTGGTTTCTGTTGACCATTACCGGCACAGACCTCGGCGGCGTTGTAACCGGTACGGTTGACTTCTACCTGGCTGATTATCGCTTTGGCGATGACAGTCAAGATTACATCGTCAACACATGGGAATATGTTGATTTGACTTTATTGGGTGTGGTAAAGACTCTGGAATTCACTTTAAGTTCCAGTGATGTCAGTGAGTGGGGTATGAATACGCCGGCATATTTTGCGCTGGACAGTGTCGTTCCTGAACCGGCTGCTATGGCGCTGTTTGGCCTTGGCAGCTTATTCCTTGTCAGGCGAAGAAGAGGATAAGTTTCTGTATATTTCGGGGTGTCGGTAAAGATGCTTTGCCGGCACTTGCGTTTTACTCTTGTGAGGTAAAACAGTAATGGCAAAAAAAGTAACGGAGATTGTAATGATTGTAATAGTTTTGTCGGTTTCGGTGACTATTGCCAAAGGCGGCCCTTATAATGAGGCAGGTATAAACGGCTATATCGGTGACGACTGGCGGCACGCTAATCCGTTTGAAGACCCCGATGCGGTTCTGAATCCGATATTTCGCGGCTGGGCTGATGCTGTTGAAAGCTACCAGCCGGCACCGGGCGTAGAAGCCGTGTGGCAAAATGCAAGTAAGGCACTTGGGCCGGCTACGGGCGACCATTATTATGGCGTTGTCGGTCTGGGCGATTTGGATGAAGAACAAATCGGCCAGGGTACCCCGCCCGGTCAGATAACTCTGTCATTTAATGAGCCGGGTAATATTATTCGAGACGTTAATGGATATGATTTTGTTGTTTTCGAGAACGGCTTTATCAGCGGATTTACGGACCCTGTTTTCGGTTTCGTTGAGGGACAGATTTTCGCAGAGCTTGGGTACGTTGAGGTCTCTTCCGACGGCAATAATTTCGTAAGATTCAGCGGCGTATCCTTAACCGCAGGGCGAGTCGGAGCGCTTGGCACCATTGACATTTCAGACGTTTATAACTTTGCCGGCAAACACCCTAACGGTTACGGCCTCTGTACCGGCACGGCGTTCGATTTGAGCGATATTGAAGACGACCCTAGCGTTGTGTCGGGGCTTGTTGATGTTAATAATATAAGATATGTGCGAATAGTGGATATTCCCGGCAGCGGAGATTTTTATGACGAAGCTGTCAAACGCATCGACCCTGGCACCTGGCCGGTGTGGGCTAATTACGATGCCAATCACCCCGTTTATGATGTTTGGCTTACGTTGGGCAGCGGCGGCGTGGACCTGGAGGCAATAGGTGTTCTGTGTGAGCAGAAGTATTCAGGCGACGTTAATCTTGACGGCATTGTAGATGTGTATGATTTTTTAGCGTTTAGTTCTGCCTGGCTCAGCCGGTTTGGAACAGATAACTGGATAGCGAGATGCGACGTTGCAGAACCGAAAGATATGGTAATAGATTTTCTGGATTTTGCCGTGTTAGCCGAGCAGTGGGGAGCAGTCGAAGATTGGCGTAATCAATAATGTAGTATGCGTGGTTTAACACTATGTTTGCAGAAAAGCAAAGAGCTTTTACTCTGGTTGAGCTGCTGGTAGTCATTTCGGTCATTGGTTTGTTAATGGCGATACTAATGCCGTCATTGAGCAAGGCAAGGTCCCAGGCACGCAGTATGGTTTGCAGGTCAAACCTTCGCCAGCTCTTTTTCGCAAACACCGGATATTCGACCGAGCACAACGGTTATTACGTTCCGGGGGCGCCTGATATTACCGAATATAAGGGAGGTAACCACCGCTGGCACGGAGTCCGAAGCAATCCCGATGAGGCATTTGACCCGCTAAAAGGCCCACTGGCAGGGTATCTGGCTGACGGTGAGGTTAAGGAATGTCCCCGAAGAGTGGATTTTTTCAAGGGACAGGAATGGGAAGAAAGCTTCGAGAAGGGCTGCGGGGGATATGGGTATAATAATGTTTATATTGGTTCTCGGCAGTGGCAGGGCCGAGAGTTCAGCTCATTTGAGGAGATGAGGCGTGCCGGCTGGGAGACAACGAGGTCCGATGAGGTGGGCAGGCCGTCTGAGACGCTTATGTTCGCCGATACAGCGATGTCCAAACAAGGGGCAACGCTGATAGAGTATTCGTTTGCTGAACCGCCTTTTTACGTTTATAAAGGTGAGCCGGTGACGGGTTCTTACCTGTCGGCGTCGATACATTTTCGCCATCGGGGCATGGCAAATATAGGATGGGCCGACGGGCATATTGATTCGCGAGAGATGGCAAAGTTCGACGGTGAAAATGTCTATGGAGTTAATTCTGCCGATGTGCAGTTGGGCTGGTTCGAGCCGCTGGATAACAGTTTATTCGATTTGAAATAAAATGGCCTTATCCGGCGAAGTTTGTATAATTGCCGAGATGAAGGCGGCAAAGATAAAACCAAGTATCGATTTTGTGCGGGGCGGTTTCAATGAGCTTCTTTGGCCTGGGGTTTGTATCAACTGTAGAGAAAATATTGCCGAATCCGACAATGAACTCTGTCAGGATTGCTGGGAGCAGCTTCTCGGCTGTACGAGCGGTGATTACTGCCGGCGATGCGGGCGGGACGTCAGTAAATACGCCATATTTGATGGCACCTGCCCTGACTGCCGGGACAAAGAAATACACTTTGACCGGATGGCCCGAAGCGGCATTTACGCACAGGTTTTGCAGAAAATGATACTTGGTTTTAAGAACGGCCGGGTAGAGCTGGACAAAAATCTTGGTCTGTTAGCCAATTGGGCTTTGGAAGGCGGCGGCTTTTATGAGGATATAGATTTTTTCGTGCCTGTTCCCCTGCACTGGCGGAGGCGATTAGTTCGCGGTTATAATCAATCTCTGGTTTTGGCGAAGAAATTAAGGCACCCGAAGGCGAATATAAACATCGACCTTGTTCGCATTCGCTATACGAAGGCGCAGCCGATGATGGTAAGTCCAGCCGCCCGCGCCAGAAACGTTGCCGGCGCTTTTGCCGTTCGCTACGGGCACAGTTTTTCAGGGGCTAAAATTTGTCTTGTCGATGATATAAAGACGACCGGCGCTACTTTGAATGAGTGCGCGAGGACATTGAAAGAGGCCGGCGCTTCGAGAGTCTTTGGGCTGGTGTTGGCCGTCGCGGGCCAAAACGTCAGCTAAATCTACGATTCGATACGAAAAAACAATTATAGTTTTTCGTATTTTATGGTAGCACGGTATAGGCCGTTGATTCGTTTGCCGTCGATGATTATAGGTGAATAATTTTCGTTTCTGGGCTGAAGGCGGACCTTATTGTCCGGCTCGAAAAAGACCCTTTTAAAGGCTGTTTCGTGGGGCTGGGTAAAACGAATGAAGCAATCGTCGCCGTTGTGGACTTCGGCGGCGGGCGAGAAGACAACTATGTCCCCTTCGCAGAACTTCGGTTCCATCGAATCGCCGACGACCCGGACGGCAAATGCGTTGGGGTCGTGGACGTCCGGGCAGCGGACATAATCGTCGGCGATGCCTACGGGATAGTCCAAATCGTTAAAATCGGCCGGATAGCCGGCTGCGACTTTGTTTATCACCGGCACTAACCGTCCCGCCGCCAGAGGTGAGGCGGTTTTTTCGGGGTCAAGCTGACTTTCTGTGAGAAGTTTATCAAGGCGGCTTACATTGGTTTTTGTGTTTATCAATTTTTTAATGAGGTGTCGCCATTTCTGGTTTTCAGCTTCAGCAGATTCATAGCCCTGGCGAATATCAGACGGTAGATTTTCCATATGAGCAATATGCAGCAGCAGGCCCGGCTCAAACTCAAGTATCCTCTCAAGCCTTCTGAGCAGTTCGTCGCTGGGGGGGTTTTTGACCTTGCCGGTCTCAATCGTGGACAGATATGGCTTTGAAAAGCCGATTCGGCTGCTGACCTCGTCGAGGGTCAGGTTCAATTGTTCACGTTTTTTTCTTATTATTTGCCCTAAAGCCATAGCAAATCCTCGAATGTTAATCAACTTCTATAAGCTCGTAATCGCCTCTGCCGAGTCCGATATGCTCTGCGTGTTCAATTTGATAGATGGGCTTAAGTTTATACTTTTTTATCAGTTTCGGCATTTTTTCCCCTGCCTTTTCTTCCACCAAATCCAGTGCTGCCTTGTCAACAGCCACAGGGTCTGTCGAGGCGACTATGCCGATATCATCAACTATTTTAGGGATATCGGCGTCGTCGAAACAATCACAATCTTTGGTTACCGATATTACGTAATTAAAAAATGCAGCCCTGTTTTGCTTGCCCTTCAGTGCTGCCATTGCGTGTTCGGCCATATTTTTTTGCAGTATTTCACACTCTGTGCCCCAGTCATATTCCATAGCATCGAATTTACAGACGATGAGACATTCGGCACATCCGATACATTTATCCGTATCGATGTGCGCTTTAATGTCATCGAGGGTAATGGCACCAACCGGACAGTGTCTAACGCATTCTCCACAGCGTTCACATTTGTCGCTGACACTGAGTTTAAGAGCGGAATGCTGTCTCATTTTTCCTTTTCTGCTGGCACATCCCATCCCGAGTGTTTTGATGGTGGCGGCGGCACAGGTGGCGGGATGGCCTGTAAAGTGTGCCAGGGAAAGAATCGATTGACACCGGACGATATCGGAGGCGATAAAAACTTCCTCATTGAGCTGGCCGTTAATCTGTACGGCTGTCTCCGAAGTTCCGAACAACCCATCGGGGGCAATGAACGGTATTCCAAGCCCTTTTGTATCAAAGCCGTGCTCGGAGGCAAGAATACAATGGTCGATGGCATTGTGTCTTCGGCCTGTATATAAAGTGCTGGTGTCGGTCAAAAACGGTTTTGTTTTTAACCTCAGCAGCTCATCGATGAGTCCCTTAATGCAAGGCGACTTTATATATGTGTTGTTCGGCGCCTCGCCGACGTGTATTTTAACAGCGGTAAAGTCGTTCTCCTTAAAGCATTCTGCGAAGCCGCCGGCCCTGAAGAGCTTTTGCGACTTTTTTGAAATTTCCTGCTCACCGTCATTAAGCGAGGCTTTGATAAAATATACCTTAGAGTCCATAGGAAATCATCATTTACGATAAAAGAACAACCCGCCATATTGCAAATAATCGGCTTAAAGAAACTTCGCCTATTATATTGTTTTTTGGTTTGACGACAAGGATACAGTTTTTTTATTCGGCCTTTATTATATCATCGCTTGTGAGGTCTTCGGAGATATTTTGGCCTGGTTTTACGATTAAAAACTCGGAGTTTTTCCAGTCGCCGTCAAGGAGCCGCTGGCAGAGGCCTGGGTCGCCCTTTATCCGGTCATAGTTCCAGCCGAGAAATTCGGCACATTCTTTCGTGAATTTTTTATCGTTCTTGGAATTGGCAAACGCCCAGTCGATATATGTTGCCCAGTTGTACTCGGCCATCCATTTTTGTTCGGTTTCCATCAGATATTTTGCGTTGTCGGCGCCAAATTTTTGCTGATACTCTTTAAGAATACGTTCATAGCGGTTTCTGCCGGGCGGGTCGCCGTTTTCTATCCATCCGCTGCTGAACCAGTAAATGCCGCGATGAGTGTCGAAGTATTGCCGGTATTTTTCTTTTGAGCCGAGCAGAAGTGTAATGCAGTCGTGGCCTCGGGGAATGACGATTGGAATTTTTGCAGATAATCCTGCAATTCCATTGCTGCATAGGCCGTAACCCAGAAGTGTGGCGTCATATGGCCGGTGCTGAAAGTCGCAGATTCGCTCAAGCGCCTTTTGGACTTCGCTTCGCAGTTTGTCCGGCTGCTCGTGCAGGCCCTGCGGTATCACGACTATATCAATGACGTTTTTTGAGCGGGCGGCGCAAAAATACGCTTCTCTTTGCATTACCTTGCAAACTATAAACTGAAATCTTTTCACCGCTTATCTTAGATGACTAAACAGTTTTCATAAACGAACCGATTGCCCTGGCAAGCTCATCCGGTTTTTGGGAGCCAATAAGCAGTCGCTTTTGGTTTTTCAGGATGAGCTGTACACCCTTGTTGCCTTTTACGTTATAAGCTTTACCTTTTTTGCCGAATCTAATGCCCCAGCCGCCATATTCAAGGATTGGCCTGTATGTCCGAGCGCAGCACTCGGCCAAATCTTCTGCCGTAAATTCCTTATAGCGGATGTGAAAAGGAAAAAAACGTACATACAAACCATCAGAACGAACTTCTGTCTCTAAGTTCAATGTTAAAAGAAGAATCGCAACTGCCGCCGGTACAAATACCATAAAGACTATAAAAAAAGCGAACGGTAACACGTCGATTGAGCCTTGTTGAGAAGATATATCTCTTAATGCAAACCAGCAAAGCCCGAACATAAAAAACGTAAAGACCAGAAGTGCCGAACGAAGCCAGAGGGGGAACCTTTGTACTTCGCGAAAGATTACGTTATTTTCCCGGGCCATCTCCGTCATTTTTACCTTACACCTTAAAGAATATCTTACGCCTGTACAAGAACCACAGAAAGAGCCATTCTGCCATAACGGTGCCTAAAGGTAGGATTATAGGTTTTACAGAACCGGAGCGGGTGGCAATACCGTTTAGAAAAAACTGTGAAATAGCGTCAAAATCAATGACCTTCCTTATGAAATATATTATGATGGCATTGACGCCAATCACAACAAAAAAGAACGCCCATTTTTTGTAGCCTTTGACGTCAATTATCCAATAGAACATGGCCAGCAGCAGTAAGCTCCAGCCGCCCGCGAACAAGACGTACGAACTTGTCCAGAGCTTTTTATTAATTGGAAAAAGCATTCCCCAGAAGTATCCTACGACCAGGCAGAGCAGGCCTGCAGCGACCAGTCCTGCTACTTTGCGACCGCCTGAGCGATTAGAGCGCAGCCAGTGTCCTGAAAGCGCTCCCAAAAGGGTTGTGCAGACAGCAGGAAACGTCGATATAAAGCCTTCATTAACACCGCCGGCACCGAGTATCACCCTGTCCAGGTAAAAAGCCAAACAGCCCTCTTTTTCGAAAACGCCTGCGCCATAGCCTGGAACCGGCACCAATATCGACGCAAGCCAGTAACCAACCAAAATAACTTCCACAATTATCATCTGGGCCCGCCAGGAAGTGTTCATTACTATTATGGCTGCGAAGAAGTAACAAAAGGCGACTCGCGGCAGCACTCCATACGGGAACCAGCCCAAGGCCTGCCAGCGAAAATCCAAAAGATTATAATATAGCAGTCCGAGTAAAAGCAACACGGCCGAGCGTTTTAAAATGTGCAGATATATTTTGTCCGAACTTTCGCCTCGCTGGCTGCGTTTGGCAAAAGAAAACGGCAGCACAGCGCCTAAGATGAAAAGGAATAGAGGGAATATCAAATCCTGAAAATGAAAGCCCTCCCATTTTGCGTGGCTGAGCTGCTGACTTATTGTTTCTGTCAGAGGATTTTTCCACACCTTTGCCAGGCTGGAGAACAGCATCTCGCCCCCAATAATCCAGAACATAGCAAATCCCCGCAGTGCATCGATTGAGGTTACACGCTCTTTAAGAAGGTCCTGCGGCTCCTCGTCCAACATAACCAGCTTTTTCATAATTTTTTCCTTACAGTCTCAAATTGTAACAACAATTGTGATTAAAATCCACATTGCCACAGTTGCTGTTGCCATATATCTACGGTTTGCATCGTTTGCAGGGTCTTTTGCCGGCTTTCAGTGCTTCGTTTCTGTTGTTATAACCCGTGAGGTTTTCCGGTTTGATTTTCTTTGCCCAGCTGCAATCCGGCTTATGGAAGACTTCACTGTTCTTTGATGCAACATATTTATATTCGGCTCGAGCCGATTTAGCGGGGGGCTTAAGCTGTTTTTTTATCACTGCGCTGACGTCATTAGCATCGGCGGGCGCAGGCTGTTTGTCCTTCGGATTGGCTGCGATGTACGCCTGGATAAAAACTTCGACCTGCTCGGTAACCACATCGGTAACTTTGGCGGGCATATTTTTCGCCGACACCATCTGCATCAGCGGTTCAGTTTTCCAGACATCAACCTGAAGATGCTGATTTCGCTTGGCCGGCAGGGTTGCAAGCCGAGCTAAAGATGTTTGAATATGGAACACATATTGTTGCGAATCCTTAAGCTTCAGCGTATTTATATCAATTCTAAACTCCGGCGTCTGTGACGGCTTTACGTTCGCATCCAAAAAAGGCCTGTGGATTATTTTGATGCCCGCCTCATCGAATTTGCGCTCGACTTTCTTGTGGATTTCTCCCAGTGTGCTGATATTTATATTCACATCGGGCTTGAGCTCAATATAGAATGTCTCCATACCAGCCAGAGCAGGATATGCCCGGCCGATGAGTCCGTGGTTAAGAAGTTCGGGCGGTTCAGTACCTGCGGAGGCCTGAATGCATAAAATTGCGGTGAGAATGGTTAAAACAGGAAAGTACTTTTTGTTTTTCATAATCTCCCTTCCTTTCTTAGGTTCTTTCGCAACGAGAGAAAGGTTATGTAATCGATGAGTATCCGTATCATACAGGCTTTCCGAGCAGTGCGGTGATTTCTGCGAACATTTTTTCGAGGATATCCTTGCTGTTGGCCTCGATATTTAATCGGAGCAGAGGTTCGGTATTGCTCGCTCGGCAATTAAACCACCAGTCTTTGTATCGGATGGTAACGCCGTCGAGGTAGTCGAAATCTCCGCTGCTGAATTTTTTTGCCAGTTCATCCATTTTGCCCTGTTTATCGTCAACCTTGAAGTTTACCTCGCCGCTGTTGTAGTATCTTCGCAGGGGCTTAATAAGCTCGCTTACAGGGACATTGGTGCTGCTGACAATGTTGAGTAAATGCACGAGGGTAATCATTCCGGAATCTGCACAGTAGTTGTCGCGATAATAGAAGTGTCCTGAAAGTTCGCCGCCGAATACAGCGTGAGAGTCCCTTAGAGCTTTTTTCATATATGCGTGTCCGACCCTTTCTCTTCGTGGAGTGCCGCCGTGCTTGATAATTTCTTCGACAACGACCCAGCTGCTGCGCAAGTCGTATACAATCGTCGATTTTGGATTCATTTTCAGAAAATACGGCGCCATCAAAGCCGTTATCAAGTCACAACTGATAGTTTTGCCTTTTTCGTCAACTACTATCAATCTGTCGGCGTCTCCGTCGAAGCAAATGCCAAAGTCACATTTTTGTTTTTTCACGGAGGCTTTAACGTCCGCCAGATTTTTTTCAACCAGCGGATTTGGTTCGTGCTTGAATTTTCCGATATGCTTGAAGTTAATCTCGATTATTTTTATTGGTAAATCACCGAAGATAGCGGGGACTATTTTTCCGGCCATCCCGTTTGAGGCGTCAACAGCGATTTTCAGCTCTCTTATTTTTGGTCCTAAAAAATTCAGCACGTAATTTTTATATTCTGCGGTCAAGTCGCATTTTTCTATTGTGCCGTTGACTTTGCCTTTTGTGTGAAGCAGAGCCATTGCGATATGCTCTATGTCTTTTAGTCCGGTATCGACTCCGACGGGTCTTGCCTGTCGGCCGGATATTTTGAAGCCGTTATATTTTGCCGGATTATGTGAAGCTGTTACCTGCACCCCGCCGCAGGTGCCCAGATGATTGATTGCAAAATACATCTGCGGAGTATCAATCATTCCTATATCAATGACGTTTGTCCCGCTGGCATTCATTCCCTCTATAAGTGCGGCGGCTAAGGCTTCGCCGTGAGTTCTCATGTCCCGCCCGATGCACAGCGAGTGTGAGTTGGCCAGACCCCGCTCATAACCGGTAAGCATAGAGCGCAGGAACCGTGCCGTAGAATAGCCGATTTTCCAGGCACCTTCTTCGTCGATTTGGTCCGGGTAAACGCCTCTTATATCGTATGCCTTGAAAATCGCAGGGTCCATATTACAGCTCCTGTTTTAACTTCCCTGTTATTCCCACCAAAGTGGAAATCTATTTTGTGCTTCGAACGTTTTTCCGCCTGTTTTTTCAGAGTCAAGCCACGATTCAGCAAACACTGTATACCTCTTTGCCTGGCAATGTCAACAATGAAAATGGACTATATTGGCAAAATCGAGAATGCCCGAAGAGCACCGAGCCGTCGAAAAGGCCTTATTCCACAGTTTTTCTATCTCTCACTCTCAACCGAACCAAACCAGCTCTGTGTCCGCAGGCATATCTTCACAAGCATCAGCATCACCGGCACTTCTATTAGCACGCCAACAACTGTTGCTAAAGCTGCACCGGAAGATAAGCCGAACAGCATTGTCGAAGTGGCAATAGCAACCTCGAAGTGATTGGAAGCTCCTATCATCGCAGAAGGAGCTGCATCCTGATATGTAAGTTTCAAAGGCCTCGACAACCCATAACCAATCCAGAAGATAAGATTAGTCTGAATAAACAATGGTATTGCAATCCAAAGAATCGTCAGCGGATTCGATAGTATGACGTCTCCTTTGAATGAGAACAAAAGGACAAGCGTTAAGAGAAGCGCAATGATGGTAATGGGCGTAAGTATATGAAGAAACCTTTGCTCAAACCATACAGGGCCTTTGTGGGCGATAATCCATTTTCGAGATATATATCCCGCCACAAGGGGTAAAGCAACATATATGGCTATCGATAAAAGCAGCGCCTGCCAGGGAACTGGAAGCCGACCAACCCCAAGCAGAAAACCACCGAGAGGGCCATAAAGGACCAGCATGGTCAATGAATTAATAGCCACCATTACCAAAGTATGGCCGTCATTGCCCTTTGCAAGATATCCCCATACTAAGACCATCGCGGTGCAGGGAGCAATACCTAAAAGGATGCATCCGGCCAGATAGCTGCGCCACAAGGGCACTTCAAGCATCCTGACCCCTTCGACTTCGATGACTTTTCCTGCTCCGTAGGCGGCACCAACAGGCAGCTCAAGCCCAAAAGGCATCCTGACCCGGTCAACCGCTTCAGGCCCTATCAGGTTATAAAAAAGTGTCCCCAAAAAGAACAATGCGATTGCATACATAGTGAAAGGCTTGACAGCCCAGTTGACAAACAGAGTAAGGCCAACAGGTTTTATGCTCTTGCCTGCCTTTAGAACTTCGGCAAAGTCGATTTTGACCATAATCGGATACATCATAAAAAACAGGCACACCGCGATAGGTATTGAAACAACCGGGGCCTTGTTGACATATATTGCCAATCCATCCAGATATTTGGCAAAACCGGGGGCGGCTTTGCCAAGAACGATTCCGCCGGCAATACAAAGAATGACCCACACCGTCAGGTACTTTTCAAAAACTGTAAGGCCCTGCGATTGTTTTGTAGCTTCAGCACTCGACTTCATATATTTTACTCTGTTAATCCATAGAAAACCACCTTTTGATTCCTATAGTGTACGCCAAGGTGAAATAAATGCCGATTATAAGAAAAATTACTCCTGTGATGCGGCGGGCCCAGATTTCGAGCTGTGTTACTTTCTGAAATACCTTTGCCAGAGAGCCTGCACTAACCGCTATTAGCAGGCCAAAGGTGAAAACCGGCAATGCGGTTCCGACACCATAAATAAGGGGCAAGATAACATCAGAAGAGTGTTTTATAGACAGTGGTATCAGGCTTCCGAAAAATAGTGCCGCAGATACGGGACAAAAAGATAGGGCGAATATGATTCCCAGGAACAATGCCCCTGCAAGTCCGAAATTTTCTGCACGTTGCTGACACCACTGGCCCAGGTTGCTACCTTTTGTGTTGAACTGGAGCATATCGAGCAACATCATTGCCACGAGTATCAAGATAGGGCCAAGCAGTTTGTGCATATACTTTTGCAACCAATGTGAAACAACCGGCATTGACAACAGGCTGCTGACCAGGATAATCCCAAGCACCATATAGGTGATGGTTCTGCCTATCGTATATAGAACACCGGTGCATAAGGCATAGCCGGGCTTATCAACCTTGCGACCCACAAAAGAAATTGCAGCGATATTGGTAGCCAGTGGACATGGGCTGATTGAAGTAAGGATTCCCAGCCAGAAGGCACTCACTAAAGCAATCAAAAAATCATTCATAGCTCTGTGCCCTTAAGGAAATTGAGAATGCTCTGGCGCATATACTGTAGATAGCTATCTTTATCCCCTACCTTTTGCCATATCTGGTCTATATTCTTCCACTCGATTTCTTTGTCATCCTCGATTTCAGAAAGCACAACCGATTTGGTGACAAGCTTGTAATCCTGGATAAAATGTCTGTTTTCCGGCTTATCGACATTTACTACTTTCCACACGATATCCTTTGAAGCAAGCTCATTTGCAAAATATGTATCCAACGCCTCTTTCGCATATGTTTCCAGTTTGTGACAGGTGGGACATCTCATATCACCGTGAAAATAGTAAACGATCAGTTGAGCGCCCTGTTTGGCATTCTCGGGTTTGATGTTTGCTGAGTAATTCTGTCCGCTTTGTATGGCGGTTGCAGGCTCATCTTCTACAACTGGTTGTTCTTGAGGAGCAATTACCAAGTTGTCAGAGGTTTTACTTTGAGGAGATTCTGTCTTTTGCTCTCTGCCGACCATATAAGCAAGACTGCTGATAACGAAAGCAATGAGCACAATTGCGAAGACCTGTTTCAGTTTCATATTCATCTCCAATAAGAACTTAGTGTAACATGCCTTTAATTTCATCCGATGAGCAGACTTTACCCACAGCTTTAACCTGGCCGTCGACCGCCAGCCCCGGTGTCATCATCACGCCGAATTTCATAATCTCATTGATGTCCGTTACTTTTTCGATTTGGTATTCGATGCCGAGTTCTTTTGCGGCTGCTTCTGCGTTTTGCGTCAATGCCTTGCATTTCGGACACCCCGTCCCCAATATTTCAATTTTTACCATTTGCTTTTTTCCTTAAGTTTTTTATCAATTCTTGCATTTTTTCCAAAGCATCCTGTTCTCGTTCATTCTTTGGGGCGTAAGCGGGATTTGTAATTTTCCATGTAATCTTCCCACAAATCGGCTCTCCTTGATATGCTCCGATATCAAAAAGTTCATAATTTTTAAACCTTGTTGGTTTTTCCTGATAACAGGACCACACCGCGTCTTTAATAGTCTCTGGTGTTCCCTCATCAACCAAATCAATTAGTTTTGTTTGCTCTGTAAATCTATCTATCCAATGCCTGGGAATATTAAAAAGATAAGGTGCAGGCGCCTTTGTTCCAATTATTCTTCGGTTTTTATCAATTCCCTTCTCGTATAAAGCTCTGATACAATCACCTACCGAATGGCCGGGTGACTCTGGGCCACACACAATCAGATACCTGATGTTGGGGTTGGCAACTATATTGCAAATTACTTTTTCTAATCCTACATTTTCGGTTTGCAATGTCCCGGCTAACGCTGCACCGCTTTCTAATCCCGTTCTAACAAGCTGTTCTATTGATTGAGGCAGCTCCTCTCTTCTCCATTTTAAAATTACAACCACCGCAACCGGTGAATAGTCATTGCCTCGAAGATAACATCCTTCTTCAGGCGGATAGCCGTCCGCAGGTTCACTTTTTCTAATTTCGGTCATCCATTTATCCCCAAAACGCCCCGAAGAACATCCCGACAATTGTGGACATCACAACCACCAGCAGGATGAAAACGAGTGCCTTTACGTTTCCCATAATCTTGCGAATAACCAGAATGTTCGGCAGCGACAGGGCAGGGCCGGCTAAAAGCAGCGCCATAACAGGCCCATTGTGCATACCGAGCTTCATCAGGGCCTGCGTAATAGGAATTTCAGTCAGCGTAGCAAAATACCAAAAAGCTCCTATGACACTAGCTACGAGATTACTGCGTAAGCTGTTGTCTCCCACCCATTGGGCCACCTGTTTTTCAGGCAGTAAAACACTAACAAATCCGACGATGAAAACCCCGCCGTAAAGAAGCGGCACAAGCAGCTTTGCAAAGTCCCACGTGTTGTGCATCCATTCGGTAATCTCATCCCTGCTGTGCCACCTCCAGGTCATAATCAACACCGCCAGCCCGCAAAGGCCCGCCAAATACCATCGAATGTGATGAATGGTAATTACCCAGCTTTTCTGCTCCTGCATCTGCTCGATATCCGTTTTCGGGATAGTTACTTTGTCCCCGGATTTTAGATTGCCGATATCCTCTTTGACCTGAAAGCGTATTGCATCTTTTGTCTCGTGAATGACAACGGCATTGAACTGCCGGCCGTCAGCCGTTTTTACGACGACGTTGCCGGGATTAAACCAGTCGCTGAAGACCAGAAACAGTATCATGCAGGCTAAGAAAATTGCCGTCTTGCCAATGGAACGTCGGGGCTTTTCCGGTTCAGGCATCTGTAAGGCTGCCTCGGCCTTTGCATGTTCGCCTCTGCGGAATACCATTGCCATCAGCAGACCAATTACCACGGAAAAGACCACTGCTCCAATGAATCTACCCGCGCCAATGTCAAAACCTAAAACACGAGCACTGAGGAAAATAGCAAGAATGTTTATCCCAGGCCCCGAATATAAAAAGGCTGTTGCCGGCCCTAACCCCGCACCAAGATTATATATCCCCGCAAACATAGGCAGTACACTGCATGAGCATACCGCCAGAACACACCCTGAGACCGATGCTACGGCGTATGCCAGAGGTTTGTTGGCATTTGGCCCGAGATATCGCATTACCGAGTTTTTGGAAAGGAAAGTGATAATGGCTCCAGCAATGAACAGCGCTGGTACAACACAAGCTAATGTATGATTACGTGCATACCATTGAAGTAACCGAAATGCCTCTTGGATAGCCTCCTGAATTTTGGGGTTTCCCAATGGCAAAGCGTAGGCTACAATGAAGACAGTAACCAGTGCAGCAAATATTTTCCATTCTCGTTTCATACTCTTTCCTTCCGATAAGTTGTTTCTTTAACCTAAAGCGCTTTCAATAACCTTTCGTTTTCTTTGGCCTGCTGCTTTAAGCAGGTAGTCATACACGAAAAAAAGTCGAGAATGCAGGGTGTCTTGAGACTATAGAAAACCTTAAGCCCCTCTTTGTGATGTTCCAGCACGCTGGCACTAACCATTATCGAAAGGTGTCGGGAGACATTTGACCTTTCCGAGCCGATATGCTCGGCAATATCACAGACACACTGCTGGCCATCTTTTAGAAAATCGATGACGGCAATTCGCAGCGGATGAGATATTGCTTTTGCAATCTCGGACTGTTTTTCAAACAACAACTGCTTTTTCCTGCTAATCATTATACGGCTCCAGCTTAATTATTATATGGTTATATACTCATATAGTAACATACAGTTCAAATAAAATCAAATATTTTTCAGGTGAGATTTTGGGTGTCTTCCCGGTAAAGTCAGTATTTTTTTCTGAGCCTTGCGGCGGGTATGTTCAGCAGTTTTCGGTACTTAGCGACGGTTCTTCTGGCCAGGTTTTTGATGCCGGCTTCTGCCAGCTTTTTGCGTATTCGGTCGTCGCTTAACGGTTTTGATTTGTCTTCTGCGTCGATAATCTGCTGTAATTTCGCCCTTATGGCTTCCCAACTGTGTCCGTTGCCGTTTATATCTATACTGCCGCCGCTGAAGAACTTGCGCAGCGGCAGTATCCCCCAGGGACACTGGATGTATTTGCCGGCGACAGCTCTGGAGACGGTGGCCAGATGCACCCCGACGTCGTCGGCCACCTTTGACATCGGCAGCGGCTTCAGATGGAGATGCCCCTTTTCAAAAAACTTTCTCTGATGTTTCACCACCGACTTTGCTACTTTGAGAAGGGTGCTCTTTCGCTGCTCTATCGCATCGATAATCCATCGGGCGGAAGTGATGTTTTTTTGTAGGAACTTTCTTGTTTTTTCATTGGTTGCGGTATCTTTTGATATTTTTGTGTAGTAGTCATTGACTCTGAGATTCGGCAGGCCGGAATCGGCCAATCGCACAATGAAGCCGTCCGAGTTTTCCGACTGCTCCGCTATTACGTCGGCGGTGATGGGATGATTTCGGTCCGGGCCGATTTGCAGACCCGGTGAGGTATCCAGTTTGCTCATACGCTCAATGGCCTGGTTGACTGCTTCAATGCTGCAGTTCATTTTCTTAGCGATGTCAGGCAGACGATTTTCGAGCAGCTCGTCCATATGCTTACCTATCAGGCGCATTTCAAAACTCATATCCTCGGTGCTTTGGGCCATCTGGATAAGCAGACATTCCTTAAGGTCGCGGGCACCTACGCCTGTGGGTTCGAGCTTCTGCACAAGCTCCAGGGCTTTCTTTAAATCTTCGAAGGTAAAATCGGTTCTGTCTTTGCTGTGCAACTGCTCCAGTCTTACGGACAGATAGCCTCTGTCGTCGATGTAATCAATTATCAGCTCGCCGGCTTTTTTTACTTTTGTTTCGGCCTCGACCAGCCCCCACTGCCGGCAGAGATGTTCGTGCAGCGATTGAGGAGGTGCGGCGGTATTTTTTATCGCCTCAAGTTTTTTATCGGGCTCATCGGCTTGAAAGCGGCGGCTGAAGAACTGGGCTCTTTCCATATAGTCCTGATAATTGTCGTCAAGATTGGTTATTCGTTCAAAGTCTTCACCTCTGTTGCTGTCGGTGCTGATGACCAAATCTTTTTCGCCGTCATCGGCCGGGCCGCCGGGCTGTTCAGGGGGCCCGGCTGCTTCGGGATTTGAGGATTCATCCACCTCCAGAACAGGATTGCTGTTGAGTTCCTGTTCGATTCTTTCCTGAAGTGCGAGGATTGGAAGCTGTAGAATCTCCATCGACTGAATCATACGCGGAGCGAGCATCATTTTCTGTTCCAGCCGCATCTGTGTTTTCATTTCCAGCTTCATAAAAAGTCCTCAGCAAGCGCTTTATTCGCTCTGCTCGGTACAGTATCCCGGCTCCATCCATTATTATATTATACCATAAATATACTGAAAAATTTAGGCAATATTCAACGAACGCTGCAAAAACTTTATAAATAAAGGACAGGCGTCATTCCAGTTTCTGTCTGCCGATTATAGCGTCGGTAAGCATTTTGCCGCTTGCATACTCGATTGTGGTGCCTGTGGGCAGTCCTCTTGCAAGACGGGTGATTTTCACGCCGAAAGGTCTAAGCAGCGAGCTTATATAAAGTGCTGTGCCGTCGCCGGCCATATTGGGGTTGGTTGCCATAATCACTTCTTTTACATCACCTTTCCGCACCCTCTCTATGAGCTGCTCGATGGTCAAATCGCTCGGCTCGGTGCCTTCGAGCGGGGCGATATGGCCGCCGAGAACATGATAAAACCATTTACAGGCACCCGTCTTTTCAAGGTTTATAATGTCTTTCGGCTGCTCGACAACGCAGATTAGGCTTTTATCCCGCCGAGTGTCGCAGCAGATTTGGCAGGTTGGCCCTTCTGATAGATTGTTGCAGATTTTGCAGCGTTTAATTTTATTTTTGACATCTTTTATGGCCCCAGCCAGTGCCATAGCCTCAGCCGGCTCGGCATTTAGTATGTAGAAAGCGAGCCTCTCAGCCGTCCTGGACCCCACCCCCGGCAGCCTGCCGAACTCCTCAATAAGTCTGTCCAAACTTTCAGTATAAACATCGTTCATAATTCGTCGCTCGTATCTCGTCGCTCGTATCTCGTCGCTCGTGATTCGCAAACCACGCATTACGAGGATAATTTATCAATTCGTTAATCTTCTTCTATTGCTGTGATAGTTGCGTCGAGTCCCATCAGGACGGTTTTTACGGCAGGGTCGTTGATAATCTCGTTTTGCCTTTGACTTTTTGTCTTTGGCCGGTTCGCTGAAGGATTTGTCTGCTGCCGGCCGGCACTCATTTCAAGCCTTTCTTGTCGCTTGTCGCTGGTTGCTGGTCGCTGGATGCTGGTTGCTTGTTGCTGGTCGGGTGCTTCAGTCTTTACGCCGGGAACTGCTCTGTTTTTTTTTACTGAGCCGGGTGAACTGCTTTTTAACTGTGCAAGAAGTGCATCAACGTTAAGAAAGTGTTCGCTCAAGGCGAAGCGCAGCAGTGAGGCCTCTAAAAGTGCCCTTGCGTTGTCGCTGTTTTTGACCGACCATCGCAGCTTTTCAAGGGCGGTTATGTTATAGATGAGAGCGGCGGTATCGAATTTTTCAGCCAACCGGCCGGTGTGTTTCCGCTGCTCGGCGGTCAGGGTTAAAAGTTCGGTGTCCGGCCCTGCCGATTTTGACACCATCAAATCGCGCATAAACTCGACAAGCGAATCGATAATCTGCACCTCGCCCAGGCCGGTATTGATTAAATCCTCTACTGCATCGAGCGTGGCGGTTGCGTCGCTGTCGCCGATTTTCCCGATGAGATTATAGATTTTTTCGCTGTTGGGACGGCCCAGATACTCTTCGAGAAGTTCAACAGTTAAAGGCTCGGCGCCGGTGCTTATTAACCTGTCCAGCAGGCTCAGGCCGTCTCTCATCGAGCCGTTCGCCATTTTTGCCAGCGGCAGGACAAAACCCTCTTCGTATTTGATTTTTTCTTTCTTGAGGATAAACTTCAGCTGGCCTGCGATTTTGTCGGGACTTATATTGTTAAAGTCAAATCTCTGGCATCGGGACTGGACTGTGGCGATGACCTTGTTCGGCTCGGTGGTGGCGAAGATAAATTTGACGTGGCCTGGCGGCTCCTCCAGTATTTTCAGAAGTGCGTTAAAGGCCGACGTACTGAGCATATGGACCTCGTCGATGATATAGATTTTGAACCTCGCCCGTGCGGGGCGGTAAATTGCATTCTGTCGCAATTCGCGCACCTGTTCAACGCCGTTATTCGTAGCACCGTCGATTTCGATGACGTCTATATCTTCGCCGAGGTTCACTGCGACACAACTGTCACACTTACAGCACGGTTTGGTTGTCGGCTCATCGAAGGCCAGGCAGTTTAACGCCTTTGCCAGCACCCTTGCCATAGTTGTTTTACCGACGCCGCGAGTTCCGGTGAACATAAAGGCGTGTGCAATTTTGCCGGTCTTTATGGCATTTTTAAGAGTTTGTGAAATAGGGTCCTGCCCGATGACGTCATCGAACGTTTGCGAGCGGTATCTTCTTGCCAGTACAGTATAAGCCATGGGCTATTGTATATTGTATATTGTATATTGAATATTGAATATTGTTTAAGGACTTCGCTTTCTTGCTGTTATACGCGACGACAGAAAAATCGACGTCAATTCTTCTCCTTCTTCAAGCAAAGACTTAACCTGCTTGACGGTGAGTAATTTTTCATCAAGTATAAATTGCAGCCAAAGACATGATTCATCTGTCTCTTCAGCAACGACACTCATTTTCGAAATAAAACTTGGTTTAGATTGGGCGATGCAGACAGCCCTATAATTAGCAGCGGCAGAACTCGAGCATTTTATCAACTGAACCTTTATTTGTCGCCCCAAAGGCGTGTCCGGCAAAGCCGATGCCAGCTTAACGCACCTATGGGCAAACTTCTTGACTCTATCTTTCAGTTCCTCGCTGTTCATTTGTAGAAATTCGCTGCTAAGATGAATCTTCAATATTCAATTTTCACTATTAAATCTCAAAAGGTGGCCGGGTTTACCACAGCACTGCAGAGCGCACGCTTATGGCTGCTCGGTTCCCCGCCTGACCAGATTCACGGGCTCGGCCTGCATGGGACCCGGCCAAAAAAAAAATTTACTATTGACTAATTCCAATTGACGATTTTAATGCTGCTTTTGATGATAGGTAATTATTGGCAAATAATCAAATAAATAATCAATTTCAAAGGAGATATATGATGAAAGTCAGAATTGAAGATACCTGTACCGCCTGCGAACAGTGTGTGGATACCTGTCCGGAGGTTTTCCAGATGGGCTCGGATATGGCCGAGGTTATCGTTGATGAAGTTCCTGCCGAATTTGAGCAGGCGGTTCAGCAGGCCGCCGAGGAGTGTCCGGTAGAGGCGATTATTGTAGAATAATTTACGTCGAAAGCTCTCTGCTTCTCTCGGATGCCTTCTTAATGGCTGCTTCTATCAAGGTGGCGAATTTGCCCTCTTGCAGGACTTTCAGGGCAGCTTCGGTCGTTCCGCCAGGCGAGGTAACCTTTTGGCGAAGCTGGGCGGGGCTTTCACCTTTTTTATCAGCCTCGGCTGCAAGTAGAGCTGCGCCTTTAGCAGTCTGCAGAACGAGTTTTTTGGCTGTATCTTCGGGCAGGCCTAATTTGGCGGCTGCCTTTATGATTTCTTCTGTCAGAAGAAAATAATAAGCCGGCCCGCTGCCGGAAACGGCTGTAACCGCATCCATTAAGTCTTCTCTCTCAATGACAACGGCCTGGCCGACAGACGAGAAAATCGAGATTGCTTTTTCCAGCATCGGTTTTGCCTTTTCGTTGGCAAACAATGCAGCGGCGCCTTCGCCAATCAGCGCAGGAGTGTTCGGCATAACACGAACTATGGGCCTGTCACCCAGAACAGCGGCAATATCAGCAGCCCTTTTTCCCGCTATGATGGATATGACAAGGGTATCCGGCTTTATGGCATCCTTTATGCTTTGCAGGGCCTCGGTCATATCCTGCGGCTTGACGCTTAAAACCAGAATATTGACCTTCCCTGCCAGCGCTGCATTATCATCTGCGGTCTGGATGTGATAACGTTTTGCCAGAAAGATGAGCCCTTGAAGCCGGATATCACTTACGAAAATATCGTCAGGCGAATAAAGATTGGCGCTTATTATGCCCTTTATAATGGCTTCAGCCATATTGCCGCCGCCGATAAAACCGATTGTCTCCATTGGTTTCTCCTTGTCAAAATCGAAGTCGAAACTATAATACTATCAGCAATTTCTCGAAGGTAAATATAAAAGCAATCAAGGGGAAGAGCAATGCAAAAACAAACCGAATATGAGCAGGCAATTAAAACCAAGTACCCTGAGCAGGTAGTAATCGCCGTCGCCAGAGACAAAGCCGGCCGCGCCAATCCTATTACGCTGGGATGGACAATGATTGTATCAGGCGAGCCGCCAATGATGGCCATTGCTCTCGCGCCGAAGCGCTATTCGGTCGAAGCGATACGCCACTCAAAGTGTTTTACGATTGCGTTTCCATCGGCGGATATGGCAGATGCTGCACTTTTCTTCGGCTCAAATTCCGGCCGGGACATCGACAAATTCGCTGAATTTGACTGCGAAACCACGCCTGCAAAAGCGATTGATTCGGCTTTGCTTGCCGATGCCGTTGCCAATTTCGAATGCACGTTAGAGTCGGAAACCATTGCCGGCGACCATATAATCTTTGTCGGCAAAGTAGTCGCCTCGCACACGAATACCGGGCCGAAAAAGCGGTTATACAGTATTGCCCCCGCCCACAAATTAGGCCCGGCAAGTTAACCCTTTGCCTGGTAATAGCCACCATAGGCAAAAGGACTGAACTCAACCGTCAATAGACAATTGGAGCCCCCCAAACGCATTACTTCGCGTTTGGGCAACCCCCTTCGTGTTTGGGGAAACACTATTAAATTGTCAATTATCAATAATCAATTATTAGCCGGTCAGCAGTTCGAACTCTTCGATACTGAGCGATTGCCTCAGTTTCTGCAGTGCAATCAGTTCGATTTGTCGGACTCTTTCCTTGCTCAGACCGAGGTCGTCACCGATTTGCTTTAACGTCTTTTTCTCCTTTTTAATGGCCGAGCCGAGCAGTCCGAAATGATTCAGGATTATATACCGCTCGCGCTGGTCGAGATTGTCTTTGATAACCTGGACCAGACTGTGGCGTGCTCGTTCGATAGCTGCAAAATCCGCTTCTGCTGTTTTCAAAAACGGCAGGATATTTGCCAATGAACCCGCCTTTTCCCTGGTCAGTTCTGTGCTTTTGCCGGATACCTTTGCATATTCTTTGGCTATACTCAACGAGGCAGTCCTGCTGAATCGAATGCCTCTTGTATAATCGAATTCTTCGACTGCTTTAATCAGTGCAAAATTACCCTTGCTGACCAACTCCAGAAAAATAGCCCCATCGGTAGCATGTTTGCCTGCGATACTGACAACAAGCCGCAAGTTTGCTTCAATTACTGTTTTTTTGGTTGTTTCAGCCTCGGCCAAATAGTTTTCTATTTCATTTAGCAGGCCGCTGCGAACCTGGGTAAGCTTCATACCTGCTCTGGTTACACAAGCTAAATATTTCAGATAGTTATATCTGCGGAACAGCTCGACCTCACGTTCTCGATTCAGCACAGGGGTATCTCTTAATGCTTGCAGATACTCAGGCAGAAGGGACTCGCTGGCCAACTCCAATGGCTCAATACTTTTCGAGGAGAGGGGTTTTTCCACACTGCTCGGTTTTGCGAGAATCTTTTGTCTGGAATTTTCCTCAAGGAACTCGTCGCTGGTGATAAATTCAATCTTTCTGGCCAAAAGTTCTTTTGCTCTTCGCAGCTTTATAATCCTGTATATTGAACTTTTACTGCGATTGAATCGGCTCATCAGTTCTTCGATTTCGCATCCTTCTTTGAAAAGCTTATAAATTTCGGCAGACGTCGCCGGACTTACTGCGCCGGAGTATCTGCTGAAGATAAGCTTCTGAGGATGCTCTTTTTCGTAGTTTAAGAGGGTGTACCGGATGGTTTCGTGGGTCTTGCCTGTTTTTGCCGCTATCCGCTCTATAATCTGATAGCGTGATGCTGTGCCTTTGGCGGCAAGTGAGAAGGCCTGTTTGATAATTGATTGTTTTTGCTTTTTTGTCAGGCGGGTGAATTTTTTTGCTTTCTCGGTAAGGGTGGGATTTGCCTTGAGGAATTTTTGCACGGCTGATTGGGTAAACCCGAAGCGTTTTATGCCGTCATCAAAAATATATTTCAGTGCTATCAGCCCACGTTTTCGCCAGCGGCGGATTGTTTTGGTCGAAACACCAAGTTCTGTTGCGAGTTCTTCAATGGTATAAATTTTTTGCTTTTGCTCGGCGGCGGACAGGGCAAGCTGGCCACTGAGCTTGGAGATGAAAATCTGCAGGTCATCGGCAAGCTCATCGCCTTTTATGAGCTGCTGTTCAGGCAGGTTTTTGGGGTGAAAACCGGTAATACGGAAGCAAACAAACTCGAAAGGATATTCCTTGTCCGGCTCGATGATCGCCAGCAGTTTTTCAATGGAATCAAGTTGTTTTCGGCGTTTCTTTTGAGGTGTAAAACGAAGCTGCATTAACAGTTGAGCCAAATTTGTATTCTTTATTTTTCGCATAATTTGTGATTATTGTCTCGTAAATTTTCCCACAATAACCAAGTGTCCATTTTACCGGATTGGGCGTAAAAAAAACAGCCCCAACCTTGCGAAATTGGGGTTGTTTTTGGGTATTTTTCAGAAATCAAAGAAACAGGTGGCTTAAGCGATGAGGCTTTTGGCCACATCAACGGCGGTGGCGGCATCATCGGCATAGCCGTCGGCACCGATTTTGTCGGCGTAATTCTGGGTTACCGGTGCACCGCCTATCATAACTTTGGCTGAAATCCCGGCTTGCCGCAGTGCTTCGATGGTTTTTCCCATCGCGGGCATAGTTGTGGTCAAAAGTGTACTCATCCCGATTATTAACTGTGAGTCTGCGGCCCCGGCCTGCTCAATAAATTGTTCAGCCGTAACATCGACGCCAAGGTCGGTAACTTCGAAGCCGGCGCCTCTTAACATCATTGCGACCAGGTTCTTGCCGATATCGTGCAGGTCGCCCCGGACAGTCCCTATCAGAAACCTGCCGATTGGCTCGACACCTGCCCTGGCAAGTTCCGGCTCAAGCAGTTGAAGCGCCGATTTCATAGCCCGGGCAGCCATAAGCACTTCTGGTATGTATATCTCGTTATTTTTGAAGCGGAAACCGACGGTATCCATCCCTCCGATTAATCCTTCATCGAGAATCCTTTTCGCCGCCAGGCCCTCATCGAGAGCAGCCCTGGTAATTTCCGCCGCCGTATTCCGGTCGCCCTGAATAATGGCATCCGCCAATGCTCTTAAATCTGCCATTTTAATTTCTCTAAATAAGTACCGGTTTATTTTTCAAGTTTGAACTGGAATTAAACATTCTTCCGCCATCCAAAGCAAGTTATAAATTTAACTTTTTGGGCTGTGCTTTGAAAGTCTGTCTGAATTAAGGCTGGTATAATGTTGGGTGAAAAACGGCTAAAAAGGTCGGCGCATAAAAAAAGTCCTGCTTAAAAGCCGCTTTAATAGGACCGTGTGAGATATTTTATAATGAACCGGCCGGCCTGGTAGCTTTACTTGTCTTCTTTCTTTTCACGCTCTTTCTTTTCACGCTGAATCGCTTCATACACCTCTCTGCGGTGAACCGGTATTTCTTTTGGAGCTGTTATGCCCAGACGGACCTTGTCGCCGCGAACATCTACGATAGTAACCTCGACATCATCGCCGATGATAATTGATTCGTCTTTTTGTCTGCTTAAAACCAACATTTCCAACTCCTTTTGTCGGCTGGTTTGACCTTATTTTCTACGAAAAGAACTCACCGGCTGTTCATTTGCGGGTCCTGTATGCCTTTATTGCAAAAAAGCTTATCCTCAAAACCACGATTTTGCCAACAAAACTTTAAATATACTTGTGTTTTTTATATTTTCGGCTAATTCCAAGACCTAAAACAACCATTTTTTTTGCGTTTTTGCCGAAAAAGATGAAATGTTGTATATTTTTCACATAACCATTTGCAATGTGAAGACTTATGTAAAAAAAAAGATTTAAAAAAAGATACGTTAATTCTTCCAAAACCGGGGTTTTGGCATATTACGTTTCCTGCTACCGCCAATAACTGTATCGAACGGCCAGCCAATAGCCCCAGATTGAGCCTAAAGTGCCAAAAGTTACTATCTGCACAGGCAAAATGGAAGTAACCGAATTTGAGAAGAAAACCGTCGGCCAGTTTTGCCCAAGATGCTGCAATATGGGTTCTTTGATGTAAATGCTTACAGCAAATGCCGTTACAAAAGCGCTGGAAGTTATCGGCCAGATATAGCCAAGGTTGAGTAATTTTTTGACTATAAAGGCGGCTATTGCGAATGAGACTAATACCGCAAAAACGATTTGTCCTATGGATGGCTGAGCTATAACCACACCGAGTTTGCTGTCGGCTGTCTTGATGCCCTGTGCAAAGGCACTGATACAAAACTGAGCTATTAAGACTGAGCCGACCACCGCAATGGCGGCATTTAAGTATTTTTCTGATTTAGGTTTAGGTTTTTCTTTGGCCCTGTCCGGCTTGGGGGTAGGCAAAATTTTCTCCCCTGCCAGCACGCCGCCGAATCCGGCAGCTACGATAGCCAGCCAGAAAAAAGGCTCCCATTTAAGTGCTGCAAAAAGCTCCTGACGCTGAGCGAGACTTGGGTTTAGCTGTAATAGAGCGGTCATATTTCCGCCCCGCACAGCCCAGATGGCCAGTCCCGCCGGTACTGCTAAAATGCCGATTTCTCTGCCCCAGGGTCGGCAAGGAAAGTAAGCAACGAAGCCGGCCAAAAAAGCCAGGACCGCCAGAATCAGTGCATCGCCGAGACTTATCACGCCAGCCTGCAGAGAAAGGGGCGCTAACGGCTCAGACGCTGCTGCCAAAGGCCAAGCCAAAATGCCCACAATGACAACTCCGACAGCCGCAGAAGCAGCGATTCTCAACTTCATCAGCCAGGATAGTTCCATAACTCGGTGTCCTTAAATTTCACCGGCGATAGAGTACCATCTGAACAACTAATTATCAATAATCAATTTGCGTTGTCGAAAGGGTTGTGATAATTGATTATTGGTTTTTTATGTTCGCCGCCTTTGGTGTTGACCAGCCGGCCGGTTTCGGCTATTGTAACCGCAGAAAAGCAAAGACAGGAAAATTTCCACCTGTTTTCGTATTTCTTTTAAGGGTAAGATGGATGTCGAATATTGATATCGAAAAATGCCGAATTACACGTTATCCGGCTGATGTTTTAGCTAACCCTGCTGAGCCGATTGAGGATATCGACGATAATATCCGCCGGCTGGTTGAAAAGATGACAGATATTATGCTCGAGAACAAAGGTATCGGCCTGGCAGGGCCGCAGGTGGGTGTGGGGCTTCGGATTTTTATCATATCCCTCGATGCAACAAAACAAGGTATTAAGGTCTTTATAAACCCAACCGTTACACCAACAACCAATGAGCTTGACTCGATTGAGGAAGGCTGTCTGTCCGTGCCGGACGTTCATACGAAGATTAGAAGATACAAAAGATGTAAGGTTACCGCAACTGACCTTGAGGGCAATGAATTTACCGAAGAGGCCGAAGGGCTTTACGCAAGGGCACTGCAGCACGAATACGACCATATCGGCGGAATGACTATTGCCGACCGTATGGGCTCAGCAGCCAGAATTGCACATCGAAAACAGCTCAAAAAACTCAAGAAAAACTACAAAAAGACGTAGCTTAATGATGATGCGGCATACGGCATACACAATGCTACGCAGGAAATACAATATACGGAATACTACACACTAAAAAATGAAAATAGTTTATTTTGGCAGTGGTGAATTTGGCGTTGAATGCCTGAATGCTCTGGCCGGCTCAAATCACAGCCTTATGTTTGTAGTTACGCAGCCGGCGCTGCCAGCAGGCAGAGGCAGAAAGCCCACCCCGACAGCGGCAGCTCGCTGGGCGAAGGAACATTCGGTTGAATTTTTAGAGACGGACAACGTAAATTCTCCGGTCACAATCGAGAAAATCGCTGAGTTCTGTGCGGATTTGATTGTTGTGATTGCTTTCGGCCAAAAAATCGGCAATGAACTGATGAATTTGCCGCCCAAGTCGGCCGTCAATGTTCATGCATCGCTGCTTCCGAAATACCGGGGGGCAGCGCCGATAAACTGGGCCATAATCAACGGCGAAACAGAAACGGGTATCACCATAATCAAACTGGTTGAAGAAATGGACGCCGGTGATATTTTAGCCCGGGAAAAAACCGAAATACTCCCCGGCGAAACAGCCGGACAACTGCACGACAGACTGGCGCGTTTGGCGGCACCGGTGCTGTTGAAAACAATAGACAAAATCACCGATGACACAGTTGTTTATACCGAACAGGACCATTCAAAAGCAACCTTGGCCCCTAAACTGAAGAAGTCGGACGCAATTTTAGATTTCAGCGAGTCGGCCCGGTCATTGCGAAGGAAAATACTTGGTTTTTACCCCTGGCCCGGTGCGACGGCCATTTATTTCTCGAACAAAACAAAAAAACGTCAGCGGGTAACGATAGCCGGCGCCGAAGTGGTAGAGCTCTCAAAGCAGGCGGCTCTGTCGAATGGGGTGCTTGATGAGAACTTAAATGTCGTCTGCGGCGAAGGGGCCTTGAAGATTACTAAAATTAAGCCTGATGGCTCTGCACTTATGGATTTTAAAGATTTCGTTAATGGTCGGGCAACCGCACCGGGCGATGTGTTTATGAAGATAAAAAAGTAAATATGGCCGGCCAAAGACCAAAAACCGCACGCACAATCGCAATGATTGTCCTGAGAGGCTTCGACCCGAAGAAAACCTACGCCGGCCCAATCTTAAATAAGCTGCTTGGGCAGACCGAGCAGAAACAGCGGGCCACCGACCTTGTATTCTCAACGATAAGAAACACCAGAGCCATTGATATGGTAATAGCAAAACTGGCCGATTGCCCAGTGCAGAGAATACCGGCCAAACTACTTGGCATCATAAGAGCCGCAGCTTATGAACTTATCTATTCGCCTCAGACAGGCGAATACGCAGTCGTCAACGAGGCGGTCGAAAATGCGAAGAAAATCGCAGGCAAAAAGCAGACCGGCTTTGTAAATGCTGTTCTTCGCCAGCTCACAAGGCACATAAAAAATCGGCAAATCCCTCTTTCGGATGCTGACGTGAAAAGAACCCTTCCACAAACGCTTTTGGCCGGCTGTGAATTTGACGTTGACATCCTGCCTGAGCCGGAGGCGGCGCCGACCGATTATTATAGTAAAGCTTTCTCACTTGAGAGGTGGCTGATTGCCGACTGGCTGACCGAATTCGGAACCGAAAGGACCCGGCAGATTTGCTTTGGGAGCAATCGCCGACCCAGTATTTACCTCAGGCCTAATACGCTAAAAACAACAACAGAAGATTTGGCCAAAAAACTTCGTCAAGCTGACATCGATTCCGAAATATTGCCCGATGAATCAATGCTCAGAGTCAAAAGTCCTCGTGCGGTAACCAAACTGCCCGGTTTTGCAGAGGGGCTTTTCACCGTTCAGGATTTGACTGCCTCGAATGCTGTTCGTCTTTTAAGGCCGCAGAAGCACTGGAGAATACTCGACCTTTGTGCCGCCCCAGGGGCAAAAACAACACAATTAGCTGAACTTACCGGTGATATGGCAACAATTATCGCAACCGACATTGACAAAACTCGTCTGAAGCAGGTTCAAGAGAACCTCGCCCGTCTTGGCATAAACGGCGTAAGCGCTGTGGCTTATGAAAAACTGGAAAAGGTCGCTGCTGAAATTGGTCCTTTTGACGCAGTACTGCTGGATGTGCCATGCTCGAATACCGGTGTACTGGCGAAAAGACCCGAACTCCGCTACAGAATAAATCCGTCGGCGATAGCGAAACTGACAAAAATACAAGGCGAACTGCTTGGGCAGGCTGTAACAATGATAAAACCCAGTGGTAAAATCTGCTACAGCACCTGCAGTATTCAAAAAAAGGAAAACAGCGAGCTTGCAAAACAGTTTATGCAGAAAAACAGACGGTTGAAACTCGAATCTGAACTGCTCACACTGCCGTCGGCGGAAGGATTCGACCACGACGGCGGCTATGCAGCGGTCATCGGGTGCAAATGAACCGGTGTATATATGTGTGGTGGAAGGTAAAACGCTATACACGATACGATATGCACAAATATTTGAAACTGTAATTCACAGCTTTTCCACAATAAGAACTTATGTTGTGTAAAACCTGTTAAAAATAAATTTTTTTCGTGCGCAAAGTCAATACCGGCAATGGCCTTCACCGGGTGGAAAAGATTTTTCTAAAAATGGGGTTGATTGATTTTGTTACTGCGCAATAATTGCCGAAGAGAGTTTGTTTTTGACTAAAAGATGGACTTTGGATTAGAAGGGGAGATATCCAATGCAGGGTACAATCACGGATGAGAGACCTGGAACGCAACAGGAAGCGTTCGCAGACTCTGGTGTAAATGCTATTACTGAAGTTCTCGCTGATAAGATTGGCGCACAAAAGTATCGGGTATGGTTTAAGAATTCCACCAAACTGACACTTACCGGCGGATACCTGAAAGTGGGCGTGCCGAATCTTTTCGTAGCAAGCTGGATTGAAAATCATTTTTCCGATGAAATCGGACAGGCGGTTCGTGCTGTTTGTGGCGGCAGTCGAAAGGTTACTTTTGCCATCGACCCGGAGCTTTCCGGTCATCAGAGGCGCACCCAACTGGATTCACAGGCAAGATTGGTAACCAGGGCCCGGACCCAGACGCCAAGCGGGCGAACCGGAACAAGAACGCCTGCGAGCAAAAGACTGAAACTGAGTCTCGATACGTTTGTTGTAGGCCCGTCGAATGAACTGGCCTACAACGCTGCCAAAGCTGTCATTGGCGAGCAAAAAAACTCGTTTAATCCGCTTTTTATTCACGGAGGATACGGGGTCGGCAAAACTCACCTGCTGCAAGGGATTTGCAATGCACTGAGTAAGACCCGGCCCGAAACTAATTGGCTCTTTTTGTCTGCTGAAGACTTTGCCAATCAGTTTGTGCTGGCCTTGAAGACAAAAAAGCTGGAGGCTTTTAGGCGACGAATGCGGCAAACGGACTTGCTGGCAATCGACGACATTCACTTCTTGGCCAGCAAACCCGCAACGCAGGAAGAGTTCCTGCATACTTTTAATACCATCGATTTAGCTTGTAAACAGGTGATACTCGTCTCCGATGCGCACCCGAAAATGATTGGACAAATATCAGAAAAACTCGTCAACCGCTTCGTAGCGGGAATGGTCGTAAAAATTGAAACGCCGGACTTCAAAACTCGATGCGGAATCTGCAAACTATATGCAAAAACCGTGCGAAAACACATCCCTGAAAATGTAATAAGTTACATCGCCGAGAATCTGCGGACAAATGTCCGCGAGCTGCAGGGAACCCTGCTGAAATTAATCGCACTGGCCGAGCTGCAGAATGAGAAAATCAAGCTGCGAATGGCCAAGGAAGTGCTCTCGGAGCATTTAGCCCGGTCCGACCCGATTGTGCACATATCGGACATCGAATCGGCCGTCACTACTTATTTCGGAACGACCCCTGCCAATATACACTCATCCAAAAAGGATAGAACCATTACTCTTGCCCGGCACTTCAGTATGTATTTAGCCAGAAAACATACCAAAATGTCGTCCTCGGAGATAGGCAGATGCATGGGCAACAAAAATCACGCCACGGTGCTTTTGGCCTGCAAAAAGGTCGAAGACCAAATCAGGCGAAATGCAGAGCTGTACTGGCAAAGCCCGATGGGTAATAAAATATCGAAAGCAAGGACCATTCTTGCCCGCCTGCAGGAGAGCATCTAAGACAAAACTCCACGTAAAACGTGGTGCTGACTATTTAGCCCGCTGTTTCACCGCAGGTTTGGCTGATTTCTGGTCTGAGAAGCTGACTGTAGATGCCTCACTATGGGCGGGTCTTGCGCTCCGGCCGGCAAAGAACAAAAAAAGGCGGCGGTATTTATTTTCCCTGATACCGCCGCTTTTTAATCCCCATAAAACTCTGCAACAAAAGCTCTTAGAGGAAGGAGGAACAAGCTTTTTTGGTACATCAACAAATACGCTGCTAAAATACAACTGTTCGTAAAATATCGGAAAATTTTAAAAAACTTTTCCCCGCATTTCTCACAGGACTTTACGAGCTTATACGTCGTTTAACGCAGCCCTGACCGTAAGGCAGCGGTTACTTAAAACCCCACCGCACCATTTTAACGATTGCTTTTAACAAGCTGTTCCAAATTTTCTATCTTCTGCAGATGTTTTTACTTATAGACGCCGACAACACCCAACGACAGCAAGAATATGAGAAGTAGTATAAATATCAATTTCAAAGAATCTGCATAAAGGTTAAAATATTCGGCCTTCAAAAAACTCCACACGGTAAGAAGGAAATAAACAATCAAGAGAAACAAGCTTGTCTTAACACTACAGCGCAAAATAGGCTCAAGAAATTGAGCAGTTAAAGTCGATAACTCCTTATGAACATAACGTTTATAAGGAGGAGAATCGATATGAATATCAAAGACATTAAAAACATGGGTAAACATTTGAACAAGTTTTTGGCGCAATTTGATGACTGTTTCAGCAGGAGCGAGTCGAGGCAAAACCTTAAAACATATGTCAAGGGTCAGCTTTCTGAACTCCCTCGAAAGAGCATCGAGCCTATTGCTCTGGCGGCTAATGTAAAA
>Ga0180433_10000925_pt1 | contig 49776 bp, 45 predicted proteins | sample SS_ome_8_FD_132980 | JGI IMG/M metagenome (GOLD analysis project Ga0180433, IMG submission 132980) | Hypersaline lake sediment archaeal communities from the Salton Sea, California, USA - SS_1_D_1 metaG | ecosystem: Environmental > Aquatic > Non-marine Saline and Alkaline > Hypersaline >...
CTCGTCTGTGAGCATGAGTCGGATCATTGCAAACTCGTCGTTTTGTTGATTGTGAGAATCACAATTCTACGAGTTTGCTCTTAATTATCAATGCATTAGGGCGAATTGTAAACAGGCCCTAATGTAATCGAGCAATTCTTTCTCTGTGCTAGGCAAGCTATCGACTAAATTCCGCCAATAAGATGATACAAGTCTTAGCGATAGGAACGCTTCTTTGGAGACATTAGGTTTTACAAATTGGAGTATTCCCTGATGCACTTCTACTGGGATCCTGCCGTCATCACCAAAATACATAAACGCGATCTCCTCGAGTGGTTAAGCCTGTAAAATGTTTAATTAAATTAAGCGTGTCCAATGGCGCGCCAAATAGCGCAAATATACACTGCTTTCTCATCTCTGTCAATTTTTTTACCACACTCTGCGCACGCGAAAAACCATCTCACGCCTCCACCCCCTGGTAATTTTCCATCTAGACACGTAGTCTTAGCTAGTGTAGGGTTTTTCCAACGCCTCACGTAAAGGGAAACAAAGGATGTCTCGCCTCGTTATGCTCATCGCAGCCACATTCCTAGCGATTACAACAAGCTTCGCTGGCTCACTGACCTTTAAAGCCAACCCACCGAAGCACTATGTTGTTCAACCTGGCGATACACTCTGGAGTATTGCGCAAAAGTATTTAAAAAACCCCTGGCATTGGCGTGAGCTCATCACAGACAATGGACAAATCGAAAATCCCAATAAGATTTACCCAGGCGATGTCTTAATCTTGAGCCAGAGTAATGGCCGCTACCACTTACACCATCAAGCTAAGCGCACGGTGAAACTGTCACCACGCGTACGAAACGCCCCTGCCATCGCGCCAATTCCACCTATCCCTCTTCATCTGATCCGTCCCTTCTTAACCGCATCACTCGTTGTCGATGCGCCGACGCTCGATCACGCGCCGTATATCGTTGGTTACGCAGGCAAACGTATCGCAGGCGCAAGCGGTGTAACCGCTTACGTCCAAGGCTTAGAAAACTTGAAACAGCGCCACTACGGTGTCTATCGCGACCATGGGATTTACAGTGATCCTAAAACCGGTGAAATTTTAGGTATCGCAGCCTTCCATCTCGGCAAAGCTGAAATCACAGAGTTCAACCACCCCGGCGAGCCTGCCACCGCGATCTTAAGTGACACTCGCCAAGAGGTGCATCGCGGCGATCGCTTATTACCGCTCAACAAGACTGAACTCGCACCGTACTTCTGCCCTAAACTACCGAACTGCGAAATACACGCACAAATCATCGGTTTGTTCGGGGGTATCAACAAAGTCGCTCTAAACCAAGTAGTGGTTATCAACGCAGGTGCCCATGAGGGTGTTGAGCTCGGCGATGTACTCGCTGTGTTCCAGCCTCTGCGCGAAGTAGCCGATCCTATATATAAAGATAAAATCTTAACGCTGCCGCCGCGCATGGTCGGCGAGGTCATGATATTCCGCAGGTTTGCGCGCGTAAGCTACGCATTAGTCGTCCACGCCACAGAAGCGATCCATAAATTCGATTTTGTCGGGAACCCCAGCGCATGAGCAAAGGCGCATCTCGTCGCGCCTTACTCGCACTATGTCGTGCACCCGGTCTTGGACCACAACGTATTAAAACAATCCTCGAGCACATCGATGCACTCGAGGATTTCCTCTCTCTCAAAAGAAACGACTGGCAACGCTTAAACCTACCCGAAAAAACGATTACCTACCTCGAGTCGCCCGATTGGCGAGCTGTCGATAGCGACTTGTTATGGGCCGAAACCCACAACCACCATCTCATCACTTGGTTTGATAACACCTACCCACCCTTACTACGCCATATCGCAACACCACCCCCCGTACTCTACGCACGCGGCAACCTAAGCGCACTCACCACACCAACACTCGCCATCGTTGGCAGCCGCAGACCTACTCAGCAAGGCTTAAGCCTCGCGCACCACTTTGCAGGCGCACTCGCACAAAATGGTTTTGCAGTTGCAAGTGGACTCGCTTCAGGCATCGACGGCGCAGCTCATGAGGGCGCTCTTGCTGCCGAGGGTATAACCCTCGCTGTCATGGGCACTGGCATCGATGTCATCTACCCACGCAAACATCAAAAGCTCGCAGAGCAATTGTGCGAACGCGGCTTGTTATTAACAGAATTTTTTCGTGGCACGCGACCAAACGCTCAACACTTCCCAAGGCGCAATCGAATCATGAGCGGACTTTGCTACGGCGTTCTCGTCATTGAGGCAGCGATCAAAAGCGGCTCACTCATCACAGCGCGCTACGCTCGCGATGAGGGCAGGGAAGTCTTCGCTCTACCTGGCGATATCCACAACCCGTTGACACGCGGTTGTCACCATTTGATACGCGAAGGTGCGACACTGGTTGAAACGATAGATGACATTTTATTAGCGCTGCCACGGGATATTGCACCAACACCAGACGAAAACTGTAAGATTATTAACCCAACCAAGCCTCAATCTATAAATAGGCACACGAAAAACCTTGAAAAAAAGACGGACACACGCCATATTATATTACAAGAGGTAAGTCAGACGCCTCGCCCGCTCGATGTTATCGCGACACGTCTTGGCTTACAGATGCGTCTTGTAGCAAGTCATCTACACGCATTAGAACTCGAAGGCATCGTGTGCGCATCAACGCGCGGATATGAAAGAGTCGTAAAGAGAACGTAATATGAAAGATACATTCACAGAAGACCTGGCAAACTGGATAGAAGACAACTGGCTCGAAAACGATGCCCACGCATTATTAAAAACCACGCTAAAGTTTCTTCGTAAAGAGGGATTTCTTTCTGATAGCATACTTATCTTGATTTTCTTCAAAGCATTTTTGCCCGACTTGTTGGCCGATTCACCGCTAGTGGATGATGTTGATGAAGAAGATCTGGCGATCCTAGAACAACTCGATACCCCATCGAAACAAGCGTATCGCCACTTCTCACCACAAGAGCGGTGTGTCATAAACCAAGAATGTCGACGTTTTTTGTTCACATTGGAACAACTTGCCATTATCAACCCTGCAAAACGTGAAGAGATCATCAACGAGGCGCTCGATCTTAATGATCCTGAGCTGCCACTTGAGGAGTTCCGTGACATTTGTTTGCAGTGCGTAGCGCGTGATTTTAGTAATGAAACCAACGCCCGTGACTTTTTTATAGCCGATGTGATAAAAAATGGCTTGACCTCTGACGTCACCACGTTAAATTAGCAACCATTAGATTGATTAACACACAGGGTGCCCATGGGCAAAAACCTATTAATTGTAGAGTCACCTGCTAAATCGAAGACATTACAAAAATATCTGGGCAAAGATTTTACAATTCTAGCAACATATGGCCACATTCGTGACCTTCCTTCGAAGCAGGGCTCTGTTGAGCCCGCGAAGGACTTCTATATGCATTACGATCTTATCGAGCGTAATGTTAAACACGTCGATAAGATTGCCCAAGCGATGAAGAAATGTGACGCGCTCTACCTCGCGACTGACCCTGACCGCGAGGGTGAGGCCATTTCTTGGCATCTGCTCGAGCACCTAAAATCACGCGAACTCCTTGGCGAGAAACCTGTGCACCGGGTGGTCTTTCACGAGATCACTAAATCGGCGATCCAACATGCTGTAGCAAACGCACGCGATTTGTCGATGGATCTCGTTAATGCCCAACAAGCAAGACGCGCTCTCGATTATCTCGTTGGTTTCACACTCTCGCCGTTACTGTGGCGTAAAATCCGTCGTGGCTTATCGGCAGGCCGTGTACAAAGCCCCGCACTGCGCATGATCGTTGAACGCGAAGAAGAAATAGAAGCCTTCGTCGCGAAAGAATATTGGACGATTACAGCCCATTGCCAACAAGAAAAACAACCCTTCACCGCGAAGCTTTTCGAGTACCAGGGTGAGAAACTCAAACAGTTTTCGATAACAACAGCCGATGATGCGAACAAAGCGCAAAAAGATCTCGATAAACAGGCCAAAGGCAAGCTTACGGTCACTAAAGTTGAAAAGAAACAACGTAAGCGCAATCCACAAGCACCTTTCATCACATCGACCTTACAACAAGAGGCAGCGCGGAAACTCGGCTTCGGTGCGCAACGCACAATGCGTATTGCGCAACAACTCTATGAGGGTATTGACGTTGGCAGCGGCACAGTCGGATTAATCACGTATATGCGTACCGACTCTGTCAATCTCGCGAACGAGGCGTTAGAAGATATTCGTGCGACGATCAAAAAACGCTACGGAGCAGACATGCTACCGCCAGAGCCTCGCGTTTTTAAAACAAAAACTAAAAATGCTCAAGAGGCACACGAAGCGATTCGCCCAACTGCGGCAAGTCGAACACCGAAGATGATTAAAGATTCACTAAAGCCCGAACAGTACAAACTGTATAATTTAATTTGGCAGCGCACGATCGCTTGTCAAATGATTCACGCAACCATTAACACTGTCGGTGTCAATTTAAACGTGAGCGAAGGCAATATGTTTCGGGCAACAGGCTCAACGATTGCTGATCCTGGTTTTATGAAAGTTTATCAAGAAGGCCTAGACGATGGCAAACCTTCACCGGATGCCGAAAAATTCTTACCTGCGATGAAAGAAGGTGATGTTGTTTCTTACGAGAAGATCGAACCCGAACAACACTTCACAGAGCCACCCCCTCGCTACTCCGAAGCGAGTCTTGTCAAAGCGCTGGAAGAACACGGCATAGGCCGACCTTCTACTTACGCCTCGATTATCCAAACACTTGTCGCGCGTGAGTATGTTACCCTCGACAATAAACGTTTTATGCCGACAGATGTTGGGCGCGTTGTGAAGCGTTTTCTGACGTCTTACTTCACGCAATACGTCGATTATGACTTTACAGCCCAGCTCGAAGATAGTCTTGATGCGATTTCACGTGGTGAGACGAAATGGGTTCCTGTGCTCGATAACTTCTGGCAACCGTTCGAAAGGCTCGTCAAAGAAATTGATTCGAGCGTTTCACGCAAAGATGTCACCCAAGAAGAAATCGACGAGAAATGTCCGAAATGTAACTCACCACTCGCTATTCGTTTAGGTAAACGTGGGCGCTTTATTGGTTGTACGACCTACCCTGATTGTGATTACACGCGTAATGTCGACGGTGATGAGGGTGAAGAAGAAACGGTTGATCACGATTGCCCTGAATGTGGCAAACAACTGGTTATCAAGTATGGTCGCTACGGTAAATTCATCGGCTGCTCAGGTTATCCTGATTGCCGACACATTGAGCCGCTAGAAAAACCCAAAGACACAGGCGTTGTCTGTCCTAAATGTAAAGAAGCGAATATGCTTGAGCGCAAATCACGCCGCGGCAAAATCTTCTTTTCTTGTGCACGCTACCCCGATTGCGACTATGCGACGTGGAATCTGCCACTCGATGAGCCGTGTCCACAATGTAGCTGGCCTATCCTTACATTAAAAACCACTAAAACGCGTGGCAATACAAAACTCTGCCCTCAAAAAGAGTGTGGCTTTGCCGAGAAGGTCGAGGAAGAAGAATAGATGAGTGTAAAGCGCTTTTTTAAAATATCGTTTTTCACACTCTTCTCTCTGGGCTTACTCGGTGGATTTGTACTACTTATTCTCGCACTACGCTTACCAAGCGTCGATACGCTTAAAAACGTCCAATTGCAAGTACCTTTGAGAATATATACCTTCGATAAAAAATTGATTGCCGAATACGGCGAGAAAAGACGCATTCCTGTTTCTATCGACGATGTTCCACCGATGCTAATTCAAGCGATCCTCGCGACAGAAGATCAGCGCTTCTTCGAACACCCTGGTGTTGATATCTTTGGTTTGATGCGCGCAACAGTTGAGCTCATTCGCACCGGTGAAAAATCGCAAGGTGGCTCAACGATCACCATGCAGGTTGCAAGAAACTTTTTTCTATCGCGTAAAAAAACGTTTATGCGCAAGATAAACGAAATTTTACTCGCCATTAAGATCGACGCGACATTTAGTAAGAAGAAAATCCTAGAGCTCTATTTAAATAAAATTTATTTAGGCTACCGTGCTTACGGTGTCGCTGCAGCAGCACAAGTTTATTATGGCAAAAGGCTTGGTGAGTTAACACTACCACAAATGGCGATGATAGCAGGCCTACCGAAAGCACCATCGCGTTTGAACCCGCTGAATAATAAGAAACGCGCACTTGCTCGCCGCAACCATGTGCTCGATCGCATGCATGTCGCAAATCTTATCGATAAGAAAACGCTTGAGGAAGCAACAGAAGCACCACTTACAGCAAGTTATCATGGCCGTCGTTTGACGATCAAAGCACCTTACGTCGCGGAAATGATCCGCCAATCACTTGTCAAAAACTACGGTGAGAGTGTCTACACCAAGGGTTATCAAGTTTACACAACCATCAATAGCGCGTGGCAAAAAGCTGCGAATCGCGCACTCATAAAAGCATTACACAATTACGATCAACGCCACGGCTACCGCGGTCCATTAAAACATATCGATGAGAGTTTAATGGAGCAGGGTGCCGACATCCTCCAAGAAATTCCACGCTACGGTAAATTAATACCTGCGCTTATTACAGGCATCGAGGGACGCGAAGCGAGTATTGTGACGCGTGATCGCAAGATGGGCATCATTCAATGGAGCGGCATGCGCTGGGCCCGCCCAGCATTAACCCATGGCTACGTTGGCCGCGCCCCAAAACAAGCAAGCGATATTATGCAAGCAGGCGACATCGTGTACGTCATGCCACGGAAAAATACGTCATACCGTCTCGCACAGATTCCACAAGTCGAAGGCGCCCTCATCGCTCTTAACCCTAAAGACGGTGCTATTCGTTCGCTCGTTGGTGGCTATAACTTCTATAAGAGTAAATACAACCGCATTACTCAAGCAGAGCGTCAACCCGGCTCGGCATTCAAACCGTTTATATATTCTGCAGCACTCGCACAAGGTTATACACTTGCTAGTGAAATTAACGATGCGCCCGTTGTTAGAAACGATCCTAGCCTTGAAAATCAGTGGCGACCAGAAAACGATAACCGCACGTTCGTCGGACCGACACGACTACGCGAGGGCTTAGTACACTCACGCAACTTAGTCTCAGTACGCTTGCTCGAGTCGATAGGCATTCCCTATACGCTTGATTACGTCCAACGTTTCGGTTTTAACACCGATAAATTACCCGATACGCTATCACTCGCACTAGGCTCAGGCGCCATATCACCTCTCGCCTTAACCCAAGGCTACGCCATCTTCGCAAACGGTGGTTTTCGTGTTGAACCTTATCTTATCGATCATATTACCGATAGTTTGGGCCATAAAATATTACAAGCCGAACCGCCTGTCGCCTGTGGCGAAGATTGCAGCGATAACCCTTTCGATGATAACTACGTACCAAGTAATCGTAGAGCCGAGCGTGCGCTCGACCCACAAGTTGCCTACCTCATGAATTTACTATTACGCGATGTTGTCAAAAACGGGACCGGACGTGCTGCAAAAGTATTAAAACGAAAAGACATTGGTGGTAAAACAGGAACGACCAATGATCATGTCGATGCCTGGTTTGCAGGCTTTAATTGTGAAGTTGTCACCACCACTTGGGTCGGTTTCGACAAACCCCAAAACCTTCACGAGTATGGTTCACAAGTCGCGCTACCAATGTGGATAGACTTCATGCATACGGCACTAAGAAGCCTAGACGTAAAATATCTCGCTGAACCTGAAGGGCTCGTCACCGTTCGCATCGACAAACGTACAGGCCTACTACCAAGCCCGGGTCAGCAAAAAAATACCGCGTTTGAAACCTTCCGCAAGACTTTTGTCCCTAAACAACACGCCGAAACCACCAACACACAAAGCGTGAGCGAAGACAACAGCAACCGTGGCGACTATGAAGAATTATTTTAGACTATAAATCATATAGTTGGAAATAAGTGGTTATACATATATAGCCACTTATTGACATAAATGACCACATATATATAATCACTTTACCCTCTAAATGACTATAAATAGGTGGTCACTATGACTAGCGCTATGGTTACCCTGAAACAACTTGATAAACAAGTATTACCTTTAAAGAAATACGAACTACAGACAGTACCTAAACAGGGGTGGGCAAGAACCATCCGAAAGGCATTAGGTATGACCATCAAACAACTTGGAAGGCGCCTTAGCTTGTCTCCGTCCCGCATAACTCAAATTGAGCGTTCAGAATTAGAAGGAACTGTTACGCTCAAAGTGCTAAGAATGATGGCTAATGCTTTCGGCTGCATTCTTGTATATCACTTCGTACCAAAAACTAGTTTTGAGCAAATCGTCAAACAAAAAGCGCGTGATAAAGTAATCGCACAACTAAACCGCACAGCACATACCATGGATCTAGAAGCTCAATCTGTTGATAAGGCATGGATCGAAGAGCAAGTAAACGACTTGATTGATGAACTACTCAACCAACCTTGGAAAAACGTCTGGGAAGAGTAATGTTTGAATACCCACCAGGAGCAACACCTCTCGATCCTGATGAAATCGAGGGATTAATCCCTAAACATATCACAACACAAGGACAGTTGAACGAGTGGGAACAACTCAACATTCTAGAAGCTGAGAAGTGGGTTACACGCAAGCGCTTTAACCATATAAATATTTTGACTGTACATTTTATAAAAGATATCCATTTCAAAATGTTCAACAAGACTTGGCATTGGGCGGGGCAATTTCGTCAATCAAATAAAAACATTGGTATCGACTGGCCTACTATCTCACAAGCTATAAAGTTACTGTTGGACGACTCACTCTATCAACTTGAAAACCAAATTTTTCCTCTCGATGAACTTGCTGCACGATTTCACCACAAACTTGTCTCGATTCATCCCTTTCCGAATGGTAATGGCCGTCACGCAAGAATGATGACTGATATCCTTTTACTATCATGCAATCATGAAAGGTTTACCTGGGGAAGCTCCGCAGACTTAATAGATAAATCTGTAACGCGCGACAACTACATTTCTGCACTACGTGCAGCCGATAGATATGACTATTCAGCACTCTTTACATTTGTTCGAAGCTAATTTGAGATACCCGCACATATAAAATTAGTATGGTTCGTTTATCTTAATCTCAAAAACGAAAGCCCATGGCCAGAGGTGTATGCTCAGATTCGTCATCGCTAGTTCCAAAGACTTCATCATAATATTGCCAATCTCTTTCACTAACATTTGGCTGACATAAACTATTCTCTAGCTCCTCGATATCATAATCCACGGTACCATTTGCTTCTCTATATTTTCCAATCACTTCTAACGTCTTAACTCCTAGGTGTTCTCTGACAGTCTCCGACACCCTTGAATCTTGCTCATAAACGTTTACTGGAAAACGTCCATACTCGTCTCGTTGTAACAATTGGTCATTTAATTTTAGTGCTTCGAGTATGTATGAAAACACCTCAAAATCCATGCGCTCATCAAAGAACTCGACCAGAAGCATCTGCAATAAATCGTCATCACGTTGTGCTACGTTACGATAAATCTTAATAACACGACAAGGGTCGTATTGACTATCAGAGGAATAAGCAAAATGTAGAATATCTTTTTTGCAATCATCAAAGAAAGCATTGTGCATTAAATCATATTTCAATAAATAACTAAAATTAGCCACCGAAGACACACTCGAAAGAGCAAGCTCGTAAGCTGAACGCCCATAATTATCTCGGATGTCTAGCCTCGCACCATTTTCAATCAACATTCGAATAATATTCTCTCTAATTGTCATAACAAATTGCATGTCGAGTGTCGTCTCACCTAAAGTTAGAATCTTCTCCTTATGATTAAACACCTCATGAAAACGGTCCGACAAACGCCATCCAGCGAGATGTGGTATCCTCACATCATCTATATAACCATGGAGGATTAAATAATCTATCCACCTATTAAAACTGCCCGTGTTAAATAATGGTGCGTATGATTCCAGAATATATTCCACTGAAATCATAGCATCGCTTAGTCCGTATCTAGATATAGCCAACATCAACGCAGTCAGGTTATTACTATCAACTTGGTTAATGTTGATTTCCTTGTTACTTGCTTTAGTTAGCTCTGCTCTGACAAAACGCTCATCACCATTCATACAGGCATTCATAAACGGGGTGCGCCCATCAAAGCCTCTTGGCAGATGATTGATATTTACATTGACATCATGCCGCTTAGCATTAGCAAATAAACTCATGATTACATGCTGCAACTCAACGATAACGTGATGTTTCTCTGACTTTTCATTTACAAGTCGAATAAGGTCTTTGCTTACCTCATCTTCAGTATGATCTAAAAGAAATGCAATAATCAGTGCGTATCCTTTTTTTACCGCATAGAACAAAGGTTTTCTTCCAGCATCATCTTTTGTATCAAGTGAGTAGTTATATTTTGCCAAAACCTCTAATAGCCTAACCTCTCTTTTAAATACACAATAATGCGCTAACGTGTATCCTTCTTCACTATCGACGTGATAGGCTAATCGTTTCCCCATATCGACACCAATTTCTTCTACAGCATCACGCAATTGTTCACACTTATCTGCTGGAGGATCAAACGACTGTATGATATTTTTCAACGTATTGAAATTGCCTTCAACGACTTCCCCAGCAACTTCGTTCTTTTGTTCGCTTGCAAACAAAGTAGCAGAGCATGAAGTTACGCCGCCCTTTTGTCGTACTTTAGAAAGTGATTCATCATAACAAACACTCCGCGACAGGTGGTAATTCAATTTATTTATAGATAATTGCTGAGCTGTAAGCTGCCTATCACTAAATGCATCAACTTCCACACCATGTTCTAACAATAGTTTAACGGCCCATGGTTTACTCAATCTTACAGCATCATGTAGCGGTGGTTGCGCACATCTTGATGGCATATTTGGATTAGCGCCTTTATTTAGCAAAATTTTCAGTGCATATTCATCCCCATAGTGAACAACATAACTCACTAAGGACATAGCTGCGTCATAATCCGTATACTGCAGCGCTGCTGTCATATCTTCTCGTGTTAGCAGTTGTTTTAATGCGAAGTAAGTAGAATGTTTTTCGTTATCTTTTTTCGCCGAACCATGTCTTATGGCCTTTTTTAACCACTGTAATGCAATTTTATAATCAAGAGATTCTTTTGTTGTCAAAACATTCCACTGCGCACGCATATCTTCACGGCAATGCTCACACGTCACCTCGTCTGATACACGTAACTGTTCGTCTATAGTATCCCTCGCCATCATTTCACCACATTCAATGTGTTGAAACTGTGCCGTTAATTCGGCTTCTTCTTCCTCATTCGGTAATTCAGTATCCGCTGAAGCTTCATCTATTATTTCTGATGGAGTAACAACATAATTGCTGGGTAAGTTCTCACTCGCAGCTAAAGTTTCTCTCAATAAATCTTCTGAATATAGGTAACAATCATCATCACCAGATTCTACAGCCTCACTAGCTTTGCGTTTTTTTTCTAAAGAGGATGCATCACTAATCGCTGACTTGGTCGTGTCATCAGTATGATGGACTTGTCTCTTCCTTTTCATATCTCACCTCTCGTACCAATAGTTCTTAATTAGAAATTACATATCCCAGGGGGAAACACGCATGGCTAGAGGCAGTTTATCATGGTTTCAATTTAAACGTGATTTTTTTGTATTACAATGCGCTACTATAAGCTTTTCAAAACAACAGCGACTTCAACGCCTTGATCGTATCTTCGATCTTCGCAACCGAACGCGGTGCAACAAACAGCGTATCGTCGCCTGCTATAGTGCCTAAGATATTGAGCTGTTCGCGATGGTAATCTAAAACACGCGCTATCAATTGAGCCGAGCCAGGGCTTGTTGAAACCATAATCATCGTCTCGTTCGCCTGAATGTCGAGGAGAACAGCTGATAGTTTGTCAGATAGTAGTGGAGGGGCTGGCTCTTGCGGGAGGCGGTAGACCACATCACCGCTCTCATTTTTAGCTTTAACGGCGCCAAGCTTGCGCAATAGTCGTGATGCTTTAGATTGATTAATGTCGTGGCCCATCATTTCTAAGGTTTGACACACTTCTTCTTGTGTCGCCACGAGTCCCTCGCGCAAGATGCGTCGCAAATCGTCTTCGATCGTATTGATCATAATCTCTGTCATGGTGTATCCTTTCTGCTCGTCACCTTGAATAATTATAGTATTTTTTAGCCGTATTGTAAATTATTATTCATATATATTGACATATTATTCATCCTAACTTAAGATGAACCCATATTACTTAATAGAGGACATATCACCATGACGCTAACAGTCGGTTTATGTGGGATCCGGGGTTATGTAGGCCAAATCTTAGCCAAATTGATTATGCAACATCCCAACTTAGCGCTCACGAACCTCTACGCGCGCAAGCCACATGATGACTTGTTAACTGAACAGTGTCTAGCGCAAGGCGCGACATGGCAGGATAGTGTATCAATAGGCCAAAGCGACAACGACATCCTCTTTCTCGCAACACCAGCAGATGCGTCGGTAGCACTCATGGAACACTTAACAGCGTTTCCTGGCGTGGTTATCGATATGAGTGGTGCGTTTAGACTGAATGCGGCAGACTATGAACCGTGGTATGGGTTTACGCATAGCCTGCCTCGTGAGCTCTCTAACTTCGTCTATGGACTGTCACCGTGGTGGCAACAAACGAGCAAAGATACCTTAACGCGCATCGCGAATCCGGGCTGCTACGCCACATGCGCTCTGATGTCACTCATTCCACTATTGAAAGAAAAAATTATTCATCCGGATAATATTATCATCGATGCGAAATCTGGAGCGAGCGGTGCTGGGCGTGCAGCAAAAGATCACCTCCAATTTGGCGAGGTACACGATAACTTTTATGCATATCGGATCGGGCAACACCAACATACGCCTGAGATTAAACGCTTCCTCGCACTATTCGCAGGAGAGCGTTGCGACATACAGCTTACGACAAGTTTGTTGCCGATTCATCGTGGTTTGACCGCTACTATCTATGCGCAAGCGTGCCAAGATGATGAAACAACGCGTCAAGCGATTCACGCAGCCTATGAAAAAGCTTACGCTGACTATCCATTCTTTCAAGCGTGTGATTTGATTAGTGAGCCTGCACGTGGGCAAGCGCTCGCAATGATAAGTGCGTGTGCGCATACCGCAAATACCCATGTCTCTTATTTTGTAAAAAATAATCGCATTATCTTAAGTGCAACTATCGATAATTTACTAAAAGGCGCCGCAAGCCAAGCGATTGAGTCAGTGAACAGTCTATTTGGATTCAAGCCTGCAACAGGCCTCGTTATGGGAGAGATGTCATGAACGCAAGTGCATTTAACACTAAGCTACCAGAAGGTTTTTATGCCAGCGGCGTAAACTGTGGCGTTAGACGTTATCGTCCTGACCTTGGCATCGTCTATTCTGATGTGCCTTGCGTTGCGAGCGGTGTGTTTACACTCAACACCTGTGCCGCAGCACCCGTTACATATTGCCGTTCACTCCTACCTGCTGCAGATATTAAAGCTATTGTTACCAATAGTGGTCAAGCAAATGCGGCTACTGGTGAGCAGGGTGTACACGATAATCTTACGATGGCAGAAGCCGTTGCTGCAACACTAAACTGCGCAACGCACCAAGTCTTAACCGCTTCAACGGGCGTCATCGGTCAGGCGATGGAGATAGATAAGATTACGCAAGCGATCCCAAAAACAATCGAACGCGCACAAACGATCGCTAACCACTTTGCGCTCGCAATTATGACAACCGATCTCGTACCTAAGAGCGTGTATAAAGACATCACGCTTAGTAGCGGCGTGGTTAGGATCACAGGCGTTGCGAAAGGCTCAGGCATGATCCACCCCAATATGGCAACAATGCTCGGTTATTTTTTCACCGACGCGAAGCTTGATATCGATACAAGTAATGCATTGCTAAAAGAAGTCTGCGATATGAGTTTTAATATGATAAGTGTTGATGGCGAGACTTCTACCAATGACTGTGCGTTCTTGCTTGCTAATGCGACAAGTGGTGTCACGCTCGCAACCGATAATGATGCACAACAATTTAAAGACGCGCTACAAGAGATAGCGATATTCCTCGCAAAAAGTATTGCGCGCGATGGAGAAGGGGCATCGAAACTTATCGAAGTCGTTGTTAAGGGTTGTGATGATCTAAAAAGCGCGCGTAAATTTGCGCGGTCTCTCACCATGAGCCCACTGATTAAAACTGCCGTCTATGGTGCGTCGCCAAACTGGGGTAGGATCATCGCACGCTTAGGTGCTGAAGGTGCAACGAGCACCGAGTTAAACCAATGTGATATTCACATGCAAGGCGTACAACTTTATAAAGATGGCCAGCCCGTTATACCTGATAGCGCTGCTATTAACGACAGACTACGGGAAGATACCATCATAATCCTTGTCGATTTAAAGCAAGGCGAAAGCGAAGCTTGCGCGTGGGGTTGTGACTTGACTGAGAAATACGTAAAAATAAATGCGGAGTATTTATCATGAGCGACGTTCAAGCCATTATCGACACACTAAGATATTTAAAGCGCTTTCAAGGCACCACAATTCTTATCAAGCTTGGCGGCTCAATTCTGCACGATGAGACACGTATTAAGGCACTCTGTGACGACTTAGCGCTGCTCAGAAGCGCTGGCATCAAACTCGTGCTCGTACACGGTGGCAGCAAGGCGATTAATCAAGCACTAGATACTTATGGTATCGAATCAACGTTTGTCGATGGACTACGGGTCACAACCAAAGAAGCCATGACCGTCATCGAGATGGTCTTATCTGGCCACGTGAATACAATGCTCGTGCGTAAACTTAATCATATCGGTATAAACGCAATCGGACTTTCGGGTGCTGACAGTAAATTACTCGCTTGTGAACGCCTGAGTGAGGAGCATGGCCAAGTAGGTAGTGTCGTTAACATTAATACAAAGCCTATCGTCTCAGTTCTTGCCCAACAACAACGTGAGAGTGATGCAATTCCTGTCATTGCCCCCATTGGTATTGATGAACGAGGGGAAGCATTGAATATCAATGCTGACTGGGCAGCAACACACATTGCTGTTGCACTCGGTGTCGATAAATTAATTTTCTTAACCGACCAGACTGGGATTAAAAATAAAACGAATGAAGTGTTGTCGGTCTTATCCGAAGATAACTTATTAGGTCTTATCGCTGATGGCACAGTTCGCGACGGTATGCTTACCAAAGTTAAAGCGATTTTATTCGCACTTAATAACGATCTTAATCATATTCATATCATCAACGGTCAAAAACCTCACGCGCTTATTGAAGAACTCTTCACCGTCAATGGCATTGGAACACTCTGCCAAAAAGGTAAAGTCAAAGCCCATGAGCCACAGGAGGAATTCAGCGAATGAATACGATGCCACACATTCTATCAGGTGATGAATTAAGCGCTGATGAGATAAAACTTCTCATCCAAGACGCGATATCTTATAAATCAAATCGCACATCGCTTGATGTACTAAAAGACAAGCACATCGCTCTCATCTTCGATAAAGCCTCCTTACGTACTCGCTTTAGCTTTACGGTCGCGGTTCACGAGCTAGGCGGCGATATCGTTGAAAGTGTTAGTTCGACGCGTAAGGATGAATTACCCCAAGACTTCATTCGCGTTGTTCAAGGTTATTGTGCCGGCATGATGATCCGAATGTCAGACCACGACTTCATGACCGCAATGGTGCCACACGCAACCATACCGATTATTAACGGCTTAAGCGACCGCTTTCATCCATGTCAAACGCTGGCCGACCTACAGACGATCTATGAACACTTTGGAAAACTGAACGGGTTAAAAGTTTGCTTCGTCGGTGATGCGAATAATGTTTTTAACAGTTTCGCCCTGATGGCGAAAAAACTTGGCGTAGACGTCACACTTGCATGCCCGCCTCACATTAAGACCATGCAAGGTTTAGATCATGTGCGTATCGAGCACTGCCCACAAAAAGCAGTCGAGGGTTGTGATGTTGTCTACACCGATGTTTGGACGAGCATGGGATTTGCTGATGTCGATGAGACAAAGTTTACAGACTATCAAGTTAATGAAGACTTAATGGAAAAGGCAGGGGACCACGCTGTCGTCTTACACTGTATGCCCATGGAACGCGGAAAAGAAATCAGTCATACACTGCCTGACGCAAAGTCATCACTTATTTTTAAGCAGAGTGAAAACCGCCTACACGCACAAAAAGCGTTACTAAATTATCTTTTTAAATGAGGAAGACCGTTATGTCTAAAGAAAAAATTGTTTTAGCTTATTCAGGTGGCCTTGATACATCAGTCGCCATCAAGTGGCTACAAGAGCAGTATAACTACGATGTCATTGCACTTGCAGCTGATCTTGGCGAGGGCAAAGACTTACAAGCTATCAAAGATAAAGCGCTTAAAGCAGGTGCTATCGATTGCCGTATTATCGATGTTACGAGTGAATTTGCTGATAACTTTCTTGCGCGCGCCCTAAAAGCGAATGCACTTTATGAAAACGTTTACCCGCTTGTCTCAGCACTCTCACGGCCTTTGATAAGCCAACTCTTAGTTGATGTTGCAAAAGAAGAAGGCGCTGTTGCAGTCGCGCACGGTTGCACGGGTAAAGGTAACGATCAGGTTCGTTTCGATGTTTCGATTAAAACACTCAATCCAGCACTTAAAATCGTAGCGCCCGTTCGTGAAAACCCCATGAGTCGTGAGGAAGCTCTCGCCTATGCCGCAACGCACAATATTCCTGTGTCAATTAAGAAAGATAGTCCATACAGTATTGATCTTAATTTATGGGGCCGCAGCTGTGAGTGTGGTGCGTTAGAAGATCCATGGGTTGAACCACCACTCGATGCTTACGCCTGGACGAACGAGTTAGCGGACACCCCCGATGACGCTGAAATAATTACTATCGATTTCGTGAGTGGTCTTCCTGTCGCCTTAAATGGTGACGCACTAGCGTTCGCTAACCTTATTGGTAGCCTTAATGAAGTTGCAGGCCGCCACGGCGTTGGGCGTATCGATCATATCGAAAACCGTCTCGTTGGTATTAAATCACGCGAAGTATACGAAGCGCCCGCTGCAATGACGCTTATTAAAGCTCACCAAGCGCTTGAGTCAATGACCTTAACGCGTGATATCGCTCACTTTAAGCCATTACTTGAGAAAAAATTTGCTGAGCTCACCTACGAAGCTATGTGGTTTTCTCCGCTTATGCAAGCCGTGCAAGCCTTCATTAATGAAACCCAAAAAACTGTCAGTGGCACGGTTAAATTGAAACTTCACAAGGGCCATGCCACGGTTATAGGCCGTCAGGCACCTAAATCACTTTACAGCTTCGAGCTCGCGACGTATAAACCAGATGATGCGTTTGATCATGGCGCAGCTCTAGGCTTCATCAAGCTGTGGGGACTACCATTGGAAGTTAATGCGCTCGTTAATAAGGAGTAAGCTATGAAATTGTGGGGCGGACGATTCAATAAAGCTACCGACGAACTCGTCGACTTGTATAACGCATCGATAACGTTCGATCAGATACTCGCACCCTTCGACATCTTAGGGAGCATGGCGCATGTGAACATGTTACATCACTGTAACTTAGTCTCTGACACAGAGCGCGACGAATTAATATCGGGTTTAAAGCAGATACAAGCCGCCGTACGCTCTAACGATGTCACCTGGTCAATTAGCGACGAAGATATTCATATGAATATCGAGCGTATGTTACATAACATCATCGGCGAGACTGCTGGAAAGCTACATACCGGTCGTAGTCGCAATGATCAGGTCGCACTCGATTTACATCTCTACACACGTCACCACACACTACTCATTCATGACAAGCTACAAGCACTCACGAACACGCTTATATCGCTTGCAGAGAATCATCTTGATACGTTATTACCTGGCTACACGCACTTGCAACGCGCGATACCAGTACGCTTCGCTCACCACCTGCTCGCTTATGTATGGATGATTACACGCGACATGCAACGACTCGAAGCAAACTTCAATAGCTTGAATCAATCACCATTAGGTGCAGGCGCGCTTGCTGGTAGCGGTGTTGCTATCGATCGTGAGTTTGTAGCCAAACAATTACTATTCGATGGTGTCTACGCCAATAGTTTAGATGCCGTAAGCAACCGTGATCTTATCATCGATTTTTTAAGTGCATCATCGCTTATTATGATGCACCTTTCAAAACTAAGCGAAGAAATTATTTTATGGAGCAGCCAAGAGTTTAATTTCATCACACTTGACGATGCCTACTGTACGGGCAGCAGCATGATGCCGCAAAAGAAAAACCCTGATATTGCCGAACTCTCTCGCGGCAAAACGGGCAGGGTTTATGGTGCACTATTCAGCCTCTTAACGGTATTAAAAGGTTTACCGCTCGCATACAACAAAGACTTACAAGAAGACAAAGAAGGCTTATTTGACACGGTCAATACGCTATCGATGACACTCGCTGTCTACACTCCCATGTTAGCCACCATGCAAGTCAATCAAGAAAACATGTTACAAGCCTGTGTCAACGATTTTAGTAATGCAACACAAGTTGCGAACTATCTCGTTGCTAAAGATGTTCCCTTTCGACAAGCACACGAAATCGCGGGCCAACTCGTGCGTTACTGTTTAGATAACGATAAGCTACTCACCGACTTATCGCTCGATGAATTCAAATCACATCACGACGCGTTTACAGACTCTCTCTTTGCCACCATCACCCCCGAAGCAGTTATTGAAACACACCATGCCACGGGCGGTGTCGCGAAATCTCGTGTGCTCGAACAATTACAATATGCCAAAGAAAAACTGCAGGCTCATAAGAATTGGCGCGAGACAAAGCAGCTTATTGTTAATCTAATAGAGAAACCCGAGTAAAAAGAGTGGTATGGTGCGCTTGCTTACTGAAAGCGTATCATCTTTCACAAGAAACGATTCATCTAGCGCTTTTATTTGTTTGGCAGTTTTATTTTTTCCGCCGACTTCAAATACGTAGTTTTGTATTTGATATTCGGCCTGTTTGCTGTGATAAACATCTAGCCCAGCATTTTTCGTTGCTTGAACAAATGCAAGCTCTCGTATAGTTCCAATCTCAATATCGGTAGGAGCGTGTCCGCCAATAGCATTGTGCAAATTAGTATTATTAAAAAAAACTTTCTCGGGCTTTCTCAGCCCCTGATTTCCTGCTAATGATGAATAGAGGATATCGACAAGCCCAGTCTCATGTAACATTAGTAAGTATCCACTTGCTGTCTTGTCATCGATACCTAAATTCTTCCCTAAGTTATAGGTGCTAATTTTTCCTGGCGGTACTGTTGCTAAGTAATTAAGAATTTTACTTAAGTAGCGCAGGTTTGATGTTTTTAAATTGTAGAAATTGGCAATGTCTTCGTAAATTGTTTTTTCTACGACAGCAAGTAGCTTTTCATAATAGGAAAGAGGATCTTCTTGTGCGAAGGGATAAAAACCTTGTTTTAAGTACTCATGATACTCGCTTAGTATTCCATCTTCTGCAGCGAGTTTTTTGCAAATATTTTCCTTATCACCTATTAATGTTTTAAATGGGTAACTACTAAATTTTGTACCATTTTTTAAATTTAAATACTCGCGAAACGATAAGCCCGGCAGTTTATAAACCTTCCCTCGCCGAGATAAATCATAGTGACCTTTAATAAGATCAAGACTAGAGCTCCCAGAAAATATGATTTTTATATCTGGAAAGCCATCGTATAAATTCTTAAGCTCTTGACTCCAATTGGGGTATTTATGGATCTCATCAATAAAAAAGGTCTTTATCGACTCTTTGACAAACAATTCCTCAACAAAAGCATAGATAGTCATATCTTTAAAGTAGATGTGGTCAGCAGAGAAGTAAAATGTTTTACCTAACTCATTGATATGTTTCTTAATATACTGCAACATGAGAGTCGTCTTACCAACGCCACGGGGGCCAACAATCCCAGTGAGCCGCGACTTTAAATCAAGGCTATCAAATAGATAACGATAAAATGTCATCGTTGTTTCATCTAATAATCTGTTATAAATCAATTGTAAAGAATCGAGCATGGTATCACCCCATTAAATTCTCGGAGTCTATTCCGAGAATATCCGCATTTCCTCGGAGTCTATTCCGAGAATTCAGGTGAGTCAAGATACACGCGACTAGAAAGTAGGCGTTATATATAGATAGATCCATGTAGAGTAATTACTCAACCGTCACCGATTTCGCGAGGTTGCGGGGTTGGTCGACATCGGTGCCGATAAGTACGCCGACATGGTAAGCCAACAATTGCAGGGGAATTGTGTAAACGATAGGGGCGATCAGACTATCGCAGGCTGGCATCGTAAGTGTTGTGACATCTTCATCGCTTTTTATTGAGGCTTCATGATCAGCAAAAACGAACAACGCACCGCCGCGTGCTTGCACTTCTTCTAAGTTTGCTTTTAATTTCTCAAGCAAAGCATCGTTTGGGGCAACCGCGATGACGGGCATGTCTTTATCAACTAACGCAAGCGGGCCGTGTTTCAATTCACCTGCGGGGTAAGCTTCGGCGTGAATGTACGTAATTTCTTTTAGCTTTAATGCACCCTCGAGTGCGATAGGGTATTGGCTGCCACGCCCTAAAAATAATGCGTGACGCTTATCTGCGAATTGATTGGCAAGCTCTTCGATCGCGTCATTCAAATTGAGCACCTCAGCAACGCGGTGAGGTAAGCAACGCAATGCTTCCATAATCATTAATTCGGCTTTCTCACTACCTGCGTGATAACGCGCAAGCACACCCGATAGTAACAACAAAGCAACCAATTGCGTGGTAAACGCTTTGGTAGAAGCAACGCCTATCTCGGTACCCGCACGTGTCATAAGCACGTAATCGGATTCACGCACGAGAGAACTCTCAGGGACATTACAAATCGCAAGACTCGCTAAAAAGTCTAACTGTTTGGCTTTGCGTAGTGCAGCCATCGTATCAGCCGTTTCACCCGACTGGGAGATCGCAACAAATAATGTGTTAGGTGTTACACACACATCGCGATAACGAAACTCGCTCGCGATTTCAACGCGGCAAGGAATCTTAACCAGCGACTCGATCCAATACTTAGCGACAAGTCCCGCATGGTAGCTTGTACCGCACGCAATGATTTGAATCGTTTGGGTCTTACCTAAAACTTTATTACCCGCTTCGGCAAGACTATCGATTTCGATATGTGTATCACCTAGCCGACCATCGAGCGTTGCTGAAATAGCCGCCGTTTGTTCATAAATTTCTTTTTGCATGAAGTGGCGATAGGGACCTTTCTCTGCCATTTCGCACGTCATATCGGTCTCATGTACATCGCGAGTTGTCTTATTACCATGTTCATCATAAACGGTAACGTCTCTACGCGTGACATAAACCACGTCACCTTCATCCAAAAACATAAAACGTTGCACCACAGGTAACAACGCCAACTGATCGGAGGCAAGAAAATTTTCATTAATACCAAGCCCAACAACAAGTGGGCTACCGCGTCTTACTGCAACAAGCGTATCTGGCTCACGCTTATCCATCACTACTAACGCGTATGCACCCGTTAAGTCATTGGTTACTTGGCGCACGGCATCGACAAGGTTTGCACCTTGCGCCTGGTAGTAATGAATTAAATGTGCAATATTTTCCGAGTCAGTTTCGGAGCTGAATTCATAGCCCAACTCAGTCAAGCGATCGTGTAATTCTTTGTGGTTTTCAATAATGCCATTGTGTACGACCGCGATGCTGTCGCCTGAGATAAGTGGGTGGGCGTTACTTTCGTGGGGTCGACCGTGTGTTGCCCAACGGGTATGAGCGATGCCGACAAAACCTGCGACAGGTGTACGTACTAGATTTTCTTCAAGGGCTTTGACCTTGCCAAGAACGCGCACGCGTGACAGATCACCGACTTCATTAATAACCGCCACACCAGCTGAGTCGTAACCGCGGTATTCTAGGCGCTTCAAGCCGGCTAACAAAATATCCGCTACTTGTCGCTCTGCAATCGCTCCGACTATGCCACACATGGTTATTCCCCTTTCTTTTCCGGTCGCAACCAACCTGGTATCGTTTTTTGCTGACTCATTGAAAGTGTCAACTCACCAGCGGGTGCATCTTTACGAATCGTTGAGCCCGCACCCGTCGTCGCCCCGCGCCCTATCGTAACCGGTGCGACTAATTGATTACCGGAACCAATAAAGACATCATCTTCAATGACGGTAAGATGTTTATTCGCACCGTCGTAGTTACAGGTTATCGTCCCTGCACCAACATTAACGCGCTCGCCAATCTTCGCATCACCAACATAGGTTAAATGATTTACTTTACTCGACTTACCGATCGTTGATTTCTTAATTTCGACAAAATTGCCAATATGCACTCCTTCATCAAGCTTAGCGCCTGGACGTAGACGTGCGTAGGGACCAATAACACAGCCATCAGCAACGGTCGCCTCTTCGAGGTGACAAAACGCTCTAACCTCAACATCTTTGCCGAGTGTTACATTCTTCAAAACACTTTGTGCACCGACAGACGTACCATCGCCTATGAAGACATCACCTTCGATAATAACATTGACATCGATTGTCACATCGCGACCACACGTAAGGCTGCCACGCACATCAAGTCTAGCAGGGTCACAAAGCGTGACACCTTGCGCCATAAGCGCTTTTGCTTGCGTATCTTGGTAGTAACGCTCGATCTGCGCTAATTGCGCCTTGGTATTCACTCCGAGCACTTCACGGTAATCATCAACGATATGAGCTGTCACGGCGTAATTACGCTGAACCGCCATCGTCACGATATCTGTTAAATAGTATTCACGTTGCTTGTTGTCATTCGAAAGATACGCAAGCGATTCGTGGAGGAACCCCGCGTTAACACACATCGTACCACTGTATACCTCGTCGATCCGCCGCGTCGATTCGCTGGCATCTTTTTCTTCGACGATCGCTTTAACGCGTCCATCAGTCGCTCGGCAAATCCGCCCAAGACCTGTAGGGTCGGGAAAACGAGCCGTAAGTAAGCCCAAACCGTCTTTTGATGTTTTTTCGAGCAAGCTCTGTAGACTCTGTGGTCTAATGACTGGCCCGTCGCCATTTAAGACAACAACGCGATCGTTTGCATCGATATGAGGTAGCGCTTGTTTTACCGCGTGACCCGTGCCGAGTATCTCGCCTTGTTCAACCCAGATGATATCGGGATCGGTTACAGCCTTGCGAACTTCGCTTGCTTGATGGCCAATTAATACCACGATCTTATCTGGGTTAATAACTCTAGCGATATCAATGACATGGCTGAGAAGAGGTCTGCCAGCAAGACAGTGTAAGGCCTTAGCCTTATCGGAATTCATCCGCGTACCACGCCCTGCGGCAAGAATAATCGTTACGAGCGCCATTGCAATCTCGGTCTAATACTAAAGATACACTTTATAATGTATCTATCCACAACTATCAACCTTTCACTGATTTTACGCACCAGTTATCAGCTAGTTACAGCAATATCGCGCTTTTCACGTCGCATATCGCGACGCTCAGCCCGCATGTTGTCGATAGCGCGCTCTAGTCGACGATTCTCCGCTCGCAACTGGCGAATGCGCATACGTAGTCGATGGCGCTCGTGGCGCGGTAAGCCCTGATAGTTAAGCCGCGCTTCGATGCTATCGATATCACGCTGATTGTCGCGAATCATATCTTTCTTACGGGCGATGCGTCCATTTACGCGATCGAGCTCTGTATCAATATCTCTTAGCGCGCGATAGCGTCTATAGCCTTGGCGATAGGCATTACGAAAAGCTTGAGCTAAGTCTGCCGCACAAAACCTAGGCATAGGCCGACCTGCTAAGCCTAATTCATACCCTGTATTAGGAACGCAAAAACGACGCAAACCGCGCCGCCATCCGCGTTGAAACGTTGGTGCTAGATCATTCGGACAGATGGCTGGCAACATTTTACCTTCGCTACCTAATGCATAACCTCTATCAGGTGTACAAAATGACCGTGTGCCGGCTCGCCAACCTTTCTGGTATTTGCGCGTATCAATTTTGATATCAAAGCGCGCGCAATCACGGATGTCTTTTGAGAGGTCACGCTGAGCCCGACCACTCGCGCCATCGTTGTAACCGACCTGTCGCCAATTCATCGACAGACATTGACTGCGGCTCAAGTGCGACGCGCAGGCTGACAGTAATAAAGGAATAGCTAAAATGAGTATGGCAGCTCGCAATGACATATTTTTTTCCTATCGATATTTATGATGAGAACGCAAAACGTTGCCAGGGTCCAAAAACACCCTCACAAACTTTTTTACCTTGCTGCGACCTACAGGTTGCAAATTGATTCCTGACACTTAGTATTTTACTTTGCGTATCGAAGACCATAGAAATATATGTCGCATCAGGGTTTGTTTGATAACGCCCTTCAGCGCTCGCAACATTTTCTGTCGCGCCGGGTAGAGAACCATAACCATTTAACGTTTTTTCTAACGCCCACTGCATAAGCAGGATAGAATCAATTTGATACCTCATCGCGATGTTTGTGAGGTTATTAAAACGCTCGCGAGAAAATGTCGCTGTCTCGTCGCTGATAGGGTGGCCAAGCCAACTTTCCCAATCATGGAAACGAAAGGTGTTCGTCGCAACCAAGAAACCGTCGCCGTTAAGCTTGCGGGTACCATACATAAAACCATTTAGTTTATTCGCATCACCCTCGTCTAGCTGCGCGCGCAATCGTTGTGAGTCAACAGCAAAAGGCGCGAGCTCAACCGAAGCTAATTTTCCGGGGCCAGCTAAGTTTAAGATAAAACCGAAGTCTGGTGGTGTTGTCTCAGCCCAAGTGCGCAAATCGTCAAAGCTGTCAGCCTTCATAAGCGCAAGAGAAAGTTGCGAGAGGTAGTAAGGTCTCGTCAGCACAAAGTTGCCGCCTACTGTTGCAGAGCCACTGTTTGCAGCTGCAAATAAACCCGCGTCGTTGGCAACAGAAACTGTCGAGACAGCGCCAACATATGTCACTAACAAGATTTTATGGGGGTAGGCTTTTTTATCGCTGTGATCCATCTCGATAACAACAGGATCGCGCGTCAGTGCGTCTTGGAATTCAATAAGCCAATCGACATTGCGTCCTACGATCGTCTTTTCACCGTTAATACCTAAAAACGAACAGCGCCCGACAGGACTAGGCTTACTTGGCATACCGTGGTGAGCAATACTCGATAAAAGCATACCCTGGTCGAGCAAAACGAGTTTTTGGAACGTGAGGCCGTGTGCTCTGGCATACGCAGAACTCGCTGCACCATTAAAGAACGCATGCATTGCGGAGGGGTAGCGAAGTGTCAACTGATTCGCAGCGTCAATAAGCTTAGCTTCGTCTTCGAAAAGTTTTCCGCCTTTACCTTCTTTAAACGCGGCCATAACAGCTTCGTATTGTTTAACTAAGCGCGGGCCAAGCTTAGTGGTATATTGCTTACCCATTTCAAAAAATGTTCCGTGTAAATACACTTTCTCAATGGGTTTTGTTTCTGCAGCGTAACTAATCGATAGGAAGGAAAAGCATATGAGGATAATGCTCAATATTTTAAAACTTCTTCGCATGCTACTTACTCCACGGACAGCGTAAGGCGTAAGTTAGCATAGATTTGGGACAGGAGGCAAGTTGGGAGGCTCAGGAAAGCATCTGTTTAATGGGGTTAGTTATCCAGCAAGCAACCAAACCATCAATAAGGTGTCGTTGCTTCCAACATCATGCTCGATAATGTCTTGTACATTGGTTTCAATTGATCTTCTTTGATACCATATTTGTTCGCAAGCTTTACAAGCTCAGGATAAGCAACCCAAACTTCGCCTTTGTTATTCTCAAAGACGGTGACTCTTACCGGTAACATAAGCGATAATATAGGCTGTTTTTGCATAATTTCTGTGCCAACCTTAGGATTACCGAATAGTAGCACGACGGTTGGGGTTAACTTCATACCTACATCTTCCGCTTGCTTACTCTGGTCAACCCGCGCGAATAAATTAACATTATGTTTTTTTAATACATCGGTAATACGCGCGACCGTACTTGTAACCGAGTAGGGGCTTTGTCTGATGACAGTCCAATCTGCAGCCTGTGGTGTGGCCAACGCCGTTTGGTAGGCCGCACCAATTTGTCTTGCGAGAATAGCGAGATCAGGAAGGTTCGCTTTGTTCGCAAGCAAGGTAACACAAAGTAATTCATCAGGTGCTGTAAAGCGATCGAGGTATGCAGAAAAACCGGGCGCATAACCTTTGATATACATCAGGCCTTTGTGCCCTGGGAATTGCCAACGGCCATGAGCTGGTAGAAACGTTCCGTCTGCAAGTTTAATCGCACTATATAAAAAATCACGATTGGACTTTTCTTTAATTAAAATATTACCGGCAAGCCCCACATCCCAAATGCTAACATCTTCAGCACTTGCGACAATCGAGCCATTAGCAAAGTATGCGCTTGCTGAAAACGGTTTTGTTTCAACGTTACTACCGTTGATATCGATATAGCCCGTTGCCATTTCGGTAGGATTTATATATGTCGCTTTTTGCAAAAACTTTTTGTGTTTTTCAAGCGGCTTAGGACCTTTGTTCACTTCATTATCAATTTTATCAACCTCAGAAATAAAAAAAGTATGTTGTAAGTTTAGAGGTTTGAATTGATACTTCTTAATAAAATTTTCATAGGACATGCCACTTGCTTTTTCGATCACCATCCCAAGTAACACAAAATTCGTTGCGCTATGTGATGCATTCGTACCAGGACGAAAGAGTAAGTGTTGTCCCTTCACAAGCTCGATAAGCTCTTTAGGCTTGTACGTTCCAGCGGGTCTAAAGCCACCTGCTTTTTGATATTCTGGAATACCCGATGTGTGGGCCATTAAATGTTTCAATGTAATGTCGCGCCACGCGGGAGGAACGTCAGGTACATATTGACTAATTGTATCTGTTAAACGAATCTTTCCTTGCTCAACTAATTGCATAATCGCAACATCAGTATAACCTTCTGTCATTTGGCCAAGCGCATAAAGTGTTTTTGACGCGGCTAAACGTTTTGTCTTTACATCGGAAAGGCCAAAACCAACTATGCGAGGGATGTAGGGTGCTTGCACGATCGCAACTTCCATACTCGGAACATTATGGCGTTGCATATAATTGATAATCAGATCATCGGGCGATTGCTTGCGATATAGCTCGGCAGGGTCACCACGTTCTGTCGCTGTAGCACTCATCATTAAACACAGACCTAACCCGAACACACCTAATTTCATCATTCCTCGCATTCTCGAATCCTCTTTGTTATTGGCTGACAGCGCTAGTCACTAGCTGCTCCATGAAACCCGACATTTTTTCGACAATAGCATTCGCACTACCCATAGGATAAGGCGCCGCCATCTCATCTAACTTAGTAAAACCCACTTTGGTGCCATCATCTTCTTGCCAAGCGACAATGCGTAAAGGGAGCTCATAGGCGATTGCAGGGTGGGCCTGCATCAGCAGTGTTCCGACTTTCGGATCACCGAAAATCAACACCTGAATAGCGTTTAGCTGCATACCTACCTCACTTGCGGCCTCCTGATGATCGATATGAGCAAAAATTCGTACATGCTTTTCATCGAGGATATTCCTTAAGCGCTGCATCGTTTTAGAGACAGAATAAGGACTTAGGTATATTTGCATGCGCTCAGTGTACGGCTGCATCTTGTTACTCCCTTTCGTCACATCTTTTTTAGTATTCTATGTGATGCTCCGAACTACGTCCAGGACTGTTCAGCCGAATGGCGCAGATGCTCAAAGTAAATCAATTGTGCGAGATCACTTTTGGCAAGCAAACTGAGCGCCTCATTCGCCCGGTTTACATGCATTTTGTGCTTTATACATTCTTTGATAGACGAGACATATTTGTGCGAAATATTGAGTTTTGCAGCAATGGCTTTTGTGCGAATGCCGTATAACCACATACTAGCCACCAAAAACTCTCGCGGTGTTAAATACGCATTTTCACCATCATAAATATAGTAGCGCGGCGCAAGTGGTGTAGGTTTTGTATCTGTCTCGCTGAGTTTTTTCCCTATCTGCACGATCGGCTCTTGGATCATGCGCTTGATGTGTTGATGAGCGAGTGATTTATATTGAGCAATAAAATATTCTAGTCTGTTTAAATTTAACAGGTACCAATTTGCCATGTGATGATTCTCTCGTTGTGTTGCGAATAAAAAAATATCGCGTTTTTGTGCTGAGCGTTTTAAGACGGTGACACCGTGGTCTAAATTAAATAAACGGCGTGTGTCGCGTAGTAAAGGATTCGATGGCACGTTGTTCCATGTGTAGTAGCGAATGTTGTCAGCCAAGCTGTGCTCTAGACAATAAACATTGTTATAGTATGCATTTCTTAAAAAATGTTTTAGCCACGAGTCATTCGTCGCCGTGATGTTAAACCCACCGTCATTTAAAACAATCAAGTGAGCGAAAAAAGAGATTTTAGTTTGAGAGAAGAGGGGTTGATAGATTTTTTCCTGTGTCATCACGCGTAGGCTCCCTTTACTTCGATGAAATAAAGCCTTTCCGTGATGCAGTTTAGTGTATGGGGTTTGCTGTTAAAAGACAAGCCTTATAGACTTGTCTTTTAACAATCGCGATTAGTACAGTACACAAGCTCTTCGTCCGGCAGCCATGTCATCATCATTACTCGAGCTACTTCCTTCATCATCACTGCCCGCTATCGATGTATACATTTCAATTCCGCGCGAACTGTTTTCAACATCGTGTTTGTCAAGCAATGGTTTCCTTTCACCTGTTTTAGATTTAAAGAAACAACCGCATGTCGCTACATTTGCTACACGGCGCGTACTTGGGAATTCCTTCACAGCGCCTAGCGTTATAATATCAAGTGCTGATGAAGAGTTATTTGCGGCAAACATCGCACCTGTTGCTAATGAGTTTTCATAGACTAAGTAAAGTGCGAACATGTTGAAAATCCAATTCACTGTAATAGCTAGCGCCGACGTTGCATCGAGCTCTTCTTCGAAAAAAGATTGGTAGAGTGTCGTAAATATCCATGAAAAGAAAATAGCAATAATAAGTCCATTACCAAGAGAATGGGCGGTACCTGCTATGAGATCGGAATATGACACTCTTACCTTATCTCGGCGGATATCTTCAATAGCTTGTGTTTCAGCAAGGACTTCGAAAAAGGCTGCTGTTGCTGATGTGGCTGCACCACCTGCGATAATAGTTAGTGGCGTCCCAACAGGTCCAAGTCCGCCGATAGCATTCACAAACAACATCACCGGTAAATACCCCATGACAAGATGAGAAAATGCAACCGCATATTTCGTTGGAATATCGCGCAAGTGTGCTAAGTTGTATTCACTCCATGGCGCAAGCAATTCATACATACGACGGAAAACACCTTTTATACCCCCGTGACCATCATGTGCCGCCTGCTCGGCATAATGCGAATGAACAATATAGACCATTGCACCACCAATGACTGCGGCAATTGCCGCAAATGGCCAAGCCCAAACGGGTGGACTAGTTCTATCGTCTTCTTGAAAAATATTATAGTAATCAGTCGAAGCTTCAAGAAAGTTTGCTGCAGCAAACAACGCTGGGACCGGGAAGATAACTGCTATTTCTGCGATGTGGTTTAACAAACTGTGGTGGTGATGAATCTCATCCTTATCTTCCTTGTAGAAAATCGATACCACTAGGTCAACCATTTTATATGCAGGCATGAGCATAGCTGCGTAACTAATTAATTGTACGAGTGGTTTGTAGTCACCTAAATCATCAGAAAAACCACTTGATAACATCGTTCTCTCTACCCACTCACCAAAGACATAGCCATCAGTTAGCAATTCATTTGCAATCATCATAACGAGCGTGACTGACATGAGCGCGCGACGGATATTGGAACCACATCGGCGTGATCTTGATGTCGCAATTGCAGAGATATCGTGGTATCCACCATGCGACCCTCGAAGAATCGGGCTGATCGAGTCATCATTTAATGAAAAAATTCCGGTGTCAGCATCAGGGCGCTCACCCATATAACGTGGCTTAGAGCTGCTACCATTTTCCCTTTCTTTTCCCTTTCCTTCTGTTGGCGCGCTGGTCCCTGTCTCGCCGTCACTACTATCTTCAATCTCTTCGATTTTCATGAGCCAACCCTCTGCTGGTAAAAAAAACGTGTCATATTAACAAGCTTTGCTTAACGCAATATGAACGGATACAAAAATTGGACTAGCATTGTAATCGTAAATGAGAATGATTTGCAAGAAGAGAATCGTGCTCTTTTTGACCAGAGCCTTATTTTTTGCTGCGTTTACGCCATTTGCGGATTGCTTTGATTTGGGCAACGGCTTCGGCTAATTCGCGCAACGCATTCGAGAAGTCGAATTCTGATGCCTTTTGGTCAGCGAGGATGGTTTGAGCGTGTTCTTGGCTCGCGAGCGCCGCAGCTTCATCCAGCTCATCTGCGCGAATGACCGTATCGGCAAGAACGGTCACGAGATCGGGCTGGACTTCAATAACCCCACCCGATACGTAATAGACAAATTCTTCACCGCCTTGTTTGGTGACGCGAATATCACCCGGTTTTATCTTTGCTAACAAAGGCGCGTGGCCAGGTTGAATCCCGACTTCGCCATACTCCGCCGTCGTCACAATCAATTCCGCAAGCCCTGAGAAGATGGCTTTTTCTGCGCTGACGATATCTAAGTGTACGGTTAGTGCCACGCTGATTACCTCGTCTTATAAAACTACAATGTTTTCGCTTTCTCGACCGCTTCTTCGATCGTACCGACCATGTAAAAGGCTTGTTCGGGCAAGTCATCGTACTCACCTTCGATAATACCTTTAAAACCACGAATCGTTTCAGTAAGCGGTACGTATTTACCAGGCGTACCTGTAAAGACTTCCGCAACGAAGAATGGTTGTGATAAGAAACGTTGAATCTTACGCGCACGCGCGACCGTTTGCTTATCTTCTTCCGACAACTCATCCATACCGAGAATCGCGATGATATCTTTCAACTCTTTGTTACGCTGTAAGACACTCTGTACTTTACGCGCAACTTGATAGTGTTCTTCACCAATAATAAGCGGATCTAACTGACGAGATGTTGAATCTAGAGGATCAACCGCAGGGTAAATACCAAGCTCAGCGATTTGACGTGACAAAACGACTGTCGCATCTAAGTGAGCAAACGTTGTTGCAGGTGACGGATCAGTCAAGTCATCGGCTGGGACGTAGACGGCTTGGATCGAGGTAATAGAGCCTGTCTTCGTTGACGTAATGCGCTCTTGCAACATACCCATTTCTTCAGCAAGTGTAGGTTGATAACCTACCGCTGACGGCATACGACCTAGCAACGCTGATACTTCCACACCCGCCAAGGTGTAACGGTAGATGTTATCAACGAATAATAAGACATCACGGCCTTCATCACGAAATTGCTCAGCGATTGTAAGACCCGTCAAAGCAACACGTAAACGGTTTCCAGGAGGCTCGTTCATCTGACCGTAGACAAGTGATACCTTATCCAAGACATTTGATTCTCTCATTTCATGATAGAAGTCGTTACCTTCACGTGTGCGTTCACCCACACCAGCGAATACGGAGTAACCGCTGTGCTCGATAGCGATGTTACGAATCAACTCCATCATGTTAACGGTCTTACCAACACCGGCACCACCAAACAGACCGACTTTACCACCTTTCGCGAAAGGACAGAGTAAATCGATGACTTTAATACCTGTTTCTAAGAGTTCGGTACTACCCGCTTGCTCTTCATAGGTTGGTGCTGCGCGGTGAATAGCAGAGAATTCTTTCGTATCAATCTCACCTTTTTCATCGATAGGGCGACCAAGTACGTCCATGATGCGACCTAGCGTGCCTGTACCAACAGGTACGGTAATCGGGGCATTGGTGTTTACGACTTTAACGCCGCGGCGCACACCATCGGTTGAACCCATCGCAATCGTTCTAACGGTGCGATCGCCTACTTGCTGTTGGACCTCAAGCGTGAGATCACCTTCTTCAAGTTTTAAGGCATGGTAAACTTTTGGTACTTCGCCTTGTGGGAATTCCACGTCAACGACCGCACCAATAATTTCGACTATGTGACCTTGTTCCATAACCATTTACTCTCTTAATTCAAAAATTAAAACGTATTGTGTTGCTACACAGCGGCAGCACCACCTACAATTTCTGCAAGCTCTTGCGTAATCGCCGCTTGTCTTGCCTTGTTGTATGCCAGTTTAAATTCCTTCACGAGATCATTCGCGTTATCTGTCGCACTTTTCATCGCAACCATCGTTGCGGCTTGTTGACAGGCGACATTCTCAATAACACTCTGATAAACCTGCGCTTCAATATAGCGCTGTAACAACTTATCTAAAATCTCTTGCGCTTCGGGTTCGTAAATATAGTCCCAATGACCGCGGTAGTGTTTTTCACCTTCTTCTATCGCAAGTGGTAATAGCTGGTGAACGTAGGGTTGTTGCACCATCGTATTCACAAAATCATTACCTGCGACATACAATGCATCGATATCACCTTCATCAAATGCTTGTAACATCGTAACAACGGGACCAACCACTTCGGTTAGACCTGGCTTATCTCCAAGTTCTGTTTTTGCAGCAAGCACTTTACCGCCATAGCGACGAAAGAAATTCTCAGCCTTGCGACCGAACAAACAGAGATCAACTTCAACTTCTTGCGCTTGCCAATCACGAATTGTTTTTGCAACAAGCTTAAGTAAGTTGTGGTTCAAACCACCACACAAACCACGATCGGTTGTCACCACGATAATACCAACGCGTTTAATTTCACGTGGACTTAGGTAAGGGTGGTGATATTCACTGTGACTTTCCGCTATGTGCTTAATCACTTCGTGAATTTTCTGACTGTATGGCTTAGTACTCTCCATTGACGCTTGGGCCTTACGCATTTTACTCGCAGCAACCATTTCCATTGCACCAGTAATCTTAGCCGTGTTCTGGATGCTGTTAATACGCGTTTTGATTTCTCTAGCCGCAGTCATCGTCTAATCCTCACCAGCTACCGTTTTCTTTGAAGCCTTCAAGCGCTTTTGTAAATGTCGCTTCGACTTCATCGGTAAGTTTTGGTTCAGCATTGAGTTGTTGCATGAAGTCAGCATACTCGTGCGCTAAATATTCGTGGAAACCTTTCTCAAACGAGACGACACGTTTAGCATCAACGTCATCAACGAAACCACGCGTCACCATAAAGAGTGATGCAGCCATTTCAGCGACGCTAAGTGGCGTGTACTGAGGTTGCTTCAACATCTCTGTAATGCGGTAACCGCGCTCTAGCTGATTACGTGTTGCTTCATCTAAGTCAGATGAGAATTGCGCAAACGCTTGTAAGTCACGGAATTGCGCATACTCAATACGCAATGTACCAACGAGCTTTTTAATAATATGTGTTTGTGCCGCACCACCTACACGAGATACCGAAGCACCCGCATTGATCGCAGGACGAATACCTGAGTTAAACAAATCGGTATCGAGGAAGATCTGTCCGTCTGTAATCGAAATAACGTTAGTCGGTACAAACGCTGAAATATCACCCGCTTGTGTTTCGATAATAGGGAATGCTGTAAGTGAGCCCGTCTTACCTTTCACTTTACCATCCGTTAACTTTTCGACATGGTCCGCATTAATACGTGACGCACGTTCTAGCAAGCGTGAATGCAAGTAGAAGACATCCCCTGGGTACGCTTCACGTCCAGGCGGACGACGTAGTAATAAAGAAATTTGACGATACGCCCAAGCTTGTTTGGTTAAATCGTCGTAAATAATAACGGCATCTTCACCTTTATCGCGGAAATACTCACCCATGCTACAACCTGCATAAGGTGCGATATATTGCAGTGCCGCTGAATCAGCTGCGCCAGCAACGACGACAATGGTGTGGCCCATCGCATCGTGTTCTTCAAGTTTTCTAACAACGGATGCAACGGATGATGCTTTCTGACCAACCGCGACGTAAATACATTTAACGCCCGTACCTTTTTGGTTGATGATCATGTCGATAGCAACAGCTGTTTTACCGGTTTGGCGGTCACCGATGATCAATTCACGCTGACCACGCCCGATAGGAACAAGCGAGTCAATTGACTTTAAGCCTGTTTGCACTGGCTGTGATACTGATTGACGAGAAATAACGCCAGGCGCAACCTTCTCGATAGCTGAGAAACCTTGACTCTCAATAGGACCTTTACCATCGATGGGGGTACCAAGTGCGTCAACAACTCGACCTAGTAAGCCTTCACCCACGGGAACCTCTAAAATACGTCCGGTGGTTTTTACTTTATCCCCTTCGGCAATACCTTCGTACGCGCCCAACACAACGGCACCTACGGTATCTTTTTCCAAGTTAAGCGCGAGCCCATACGTTAAGTCGGCCTCATCACCCTCACCGAATTGGATCATCTCACCTTGCATCACATCATCTAGACCATGGATGCGGACAATACCGTCGGTAAGACTCGTGACCGTGCCCTCGTTGCTCGCCTCTGTGACAACATCAAAACCGCTAATGCGTTTTTTGATGACTTCGCTAATTTCGGCGGGGTTAAGGGATACTTGTTCAACCATCGGTTTATACCTCGTCTGTTATGCGACTAATGTCGCATGTAGCCGTTGCAATTGTTTGCGAACGGAAAAATCAATCACTACGTTGCCTGTTTGTACGAGTGCACCACCTAGTAATGACTCGTCCACTTCGTATGTACACTGCACATCAACACCAAGTCGTTTACTCAACGCTTTTTGTAAACGTGCTTTCTGATCATCAGTCGGCATACGAAAAACTTTAACTAATGCCTCTGCCACTTGTTCGCGGTCGCGTTTGAGTTTTTCAAAGCGTGTTGCGATCTGTGGTAACACACGCAAACGTTTCGCATCTGCAAGCACTGAGATAAATTGTTTTTGTGTGTCATCAAGCGCAGGCAAAGACTTTTCGCACATATCGGTAACAAGTGCTGCCAATTCGTTAGGAAGAACGGCAGGGTGATCTAGCAAACCACGAACTTGGTCGTCGCGCACAACGCCGGCTGCGAGTTCAAGCATTGCTGCCCACTCAGCCATCTTGTTAGCCTCAACGCTACAAGCAAAAGCTGCTTTAGCGTACGGGCGTGCGATTGTTATAGCTTCTTGTGCCATAAGAATTACTTATCTATCTCTTTGATCATTGCTTCAATGAGTTGCTTGTTCGCATCATCATCCATATTTTTAGTGATGATACGTTCAGCACCCATTACCGCGAGTGTCGCCACTTCATCACGCAAATCTTGTTTTGCGTGTTGCTTGAGACGCAAAATATCGTCTTGGGCAAGATCAACCACGCGGGCTGCTTCTTGTCGCGCCTCTTCTTCAGCTTCACGAATGATTTCATTGCCACGCGAATTTGCGTGGTCAATGATTTTCGTGCGCTCTTCTTTGATTTGACGCAACTCGGTCGTAATTTTATCTTGCGTTAATTCCCAATCACGTTGACCGCGTTCGGCAGCTGCCAAACCATCGGCAATTTTCGTTTTACGCTCTTCCAACGCTTTATTAAGCGGCGGCCAAACGAAACGCATTGTGAACCACACAAAAATGGCAAACGTTACCATTTGCCCCAGTAGTGTCGCGTTAATATCCACGCTATTCCCCTTACGAGCTCAAACTAGCAACGTATGTCAATAAGTTTTGGGCAAATGGGTTAGCAAAGGTAAAGTATAGCGCGATACCAACACCGATCATGGTTACCGCGTCTAACAAACCAGCTACGATAAACATTTTGATTTGCAGCATAGGTACCATTTCAGGTTGGCGTGCGGAGCCTTCGAGAAATTTTCCGCCTAACAAACCAAAACCAATCGCTGTTCCCAACGCACCAAAGCCAATAAGCAATGCAACAGCGACAGCTGTCATACCTTGGATTTGAGAATATAAGCTTGCAGTTTCCATCATCACCTCGTCGTTAGTAAATGAAACTTGTTACCGTTAACCGCGTCTAGTGCTCCTCGTGCGCTAAACTCAGATACACGATGGTTAACACCATAAAAATAAAAGCCTGTAGTGTAATAATTAAAATGTGGAAAATCGCCCATGAACCACCGAGTATCCACTGTGCATATGGTGGCAAGAGCGCTATCAAAATAAAAATCAGCTCACCTGCGTAGAGGTTACCGAACAAACGCAACGATAAAGAAATCGGTTTGGCAATTTCATCGATAAGTTTAAGCAACAGGTTAAACGGCAACATCCAGGGACCGAAGGGCTCAAACGCCATTTCACGGGCAAAGCCGCCAATGCCTTTAACTTTAACGCTGTAGTAGAGCATTAAGATGAACACGCTGAGCGAAAGAGCAAACGTTAAGTTCAAATCGTTTGTTGGGACAACTTTGAGGTAGGGCACCCCCATGAAACCTGCGATCATAGGTAAGAGATCGACCGGCAAGAGATCCATGAAGTTCATTAAGAAAACCCAAACGAATATCGTCAGAGCAAGCGGCGCTATCAGCGCGCTACGCCCGTGAAATGAGTCTTTAACCTGTCCATCGACAAATTCGTAAATCATTTCAACAAAGTTTTGCCACTTACCTGGCACACCGCTCACAGCATGTTTCGCAGCGACCCGAAAGCCCCACAAAAACAATATACCGAGAGTGATCGAGAAGAATAACGTATCGAGATGCAGCGTCCAAAAACCACCGCCTTCACCAATGGTCATATTGGTGAGATTCAATTGGAGATATTCCAAGTGATGTTGGATGTATTGACTGCTTGTTAATTTAGCACCAGTCGACATTATTTTTTACCTAACCAAGGATAAAACCACAAAACGCTCTGCGTCAGTATGTACGTGAGGAAAAATGGCACGATAGACAGAGACACAAAACGAAACACCACGATAAATAAACCTATCGAAATGACTATCTTCACAACTTCGGCAAGGTAAAAAGCCGAAACTATACGCCTAATTTCTTGAGCACCGCGGTGAGCAAAGGCTCGCCATGCAAAATAAGCATGTGGCAGCATGTATATCGTGCCGCCAAGCGCTGCCGAATAAGCACCGATCCATCCATCGAGCACAAAGCTCAGGAGACTCGCCACACCGACAACCAAAAGTTGTACAGCAAAGAGTTGGCGTATCACGTGGGGCGCAAAAGGCATACCGTTGATTACGACGTCATTAAACCAACAAAGTGGCGCGCAGTATAAATTAATTTAGGGTGCGATGCAACCAGGTGCATCAATGAACAAATGTTCACGCTAAGCGATCGAAAATGTCCTCGAGTTCTTGTTCATTATTGAATGCGATCACGATCTTGCCTTTGCCTGTTGCCTTCGCTTTGATAGCAACAGGCGTCTTGAGCGCCTGAGCAAAGCGGGTTTGCCACGGTTTGTAATCAACCGAGGGCAAGTCTTCACTATCTGTCTCGTTGTTAGCTTCTTTGCTCTGAATCATACGCTCAACTTCACGCACAGTCATACCGCGAGCAACGATCAGTCGCGCGAGCGTGATTTGTTTATCTTCGGGTTGGGTGAGTAGTGCTCTTGCGTGGCCCATATCGATGTCACCATGCTCAAGCATCGTCTGCACTTCCGGCGCGAGTTGTAATAAGCGTAAAAGATTTGTGACTGTCGTTCGCGATTTACCCACCGCATCGGCAATTTCTTGATGGGTTTCTAGCTGTTCGTGTTGTTGCAAACGTGAAAGTGCGCGTGCAACTTCGAGCGCACCTAGATCTTCGCGCTGGATATTTTCGATCAGCGCAAGTGTCATCGTCGTCGTATCATCTAGCTCACGAACGATAGCAGGTATTTGTTTTAACCCAGCCTGCATCGCGGCACGCCACCTGCGTTCACCGCTAACAATTTCAAATCGACCTTCACGTTGCGTACGCACAACAATCGGTTGCAAGACGCCTTGTGACTTAATCGATTTAGCGAGCTCTGCTATGGTGTCATGATCAAAGTGTTTACGCGGTTGGAATGGGCCGGGTTCGATGGCATCGAGTGGGATCGATTGCAAACTTTGCCCGTGGGCATCGCGCGTAACAACGGGCTCTTCTTTTTGTGAAACGTTCGATTCGAGTAACTCGCGTAAGTTACGCCCTAATCCGTGTTTTCTGCTAGACATGGTTGTTCACTCTCCGCATTGAGACTTTGCTTACGCAATATTTCCCCAGCCAAAACAAGATAAGCAACCGCACCTTGCGAGCGCTTATCGTATTGAATAATCGGTAAACCGTGGCTCGGCGCTTCTGCCAAACGAATATTACGCGGGATAACCGTGCGATACACTTTACTACCAAAATGTTCGATTAACTGTTTCGCAACATCACGCACTAAGCGACTACGCCCATCGAACATTGTGCGTAAGATGCCTTCAATTTGTAACGACGTGTTTAATTCCGCTTGGACTTGGCCTATCGTATCGAGTAGGGCGGCCAAGCCTTCGAGTGCGTAGTATTCACATTGCATCGGGATGATAACCCCGTCGGCTGCAACAAGCGCATTTAAGGTCAACACGTTCAATGAAGGTGGACAGTCGATCAGAATAAAATCATACGCATCATCAAGCGCGCGTAACGCTTTTTTCAAACGTTGTTCGCGAGAGGATTCTTTTAGCAAGCGCACTTCGGCAACGGTTAAGTCGCCATTACCAGGTAACATGTCGTAACCGCCAGGTGTTTCAACAACCGCGTCAGCAACCGAGCTTTCTTCGAGTAAGACATCACAGACGCTTTTTTCTAACGCATGTTTATCAATCCCACTACCCATCGTCGCATTGCCTTGGGGATCGAGGTCAATGAGCAAGACACGTTGCTTTGTTGCAACAAGTGAAGCACTCAAATTGATCGAGGTTGTTGTTTTACCAACACCACCTTTTTGGTTGGTGATGGCAATGATCTTAGTCACGCTTAATCCTCCAAACGCATGATTACGAGTTGGCGGTGGTTACCTATGGCCGGTACATTCAGTTCGATAGTCTTAAGACTAAAGCCCGTGGGTGATGCCACTTCTCCCATACCCTTCCATGCGATAATACATCCTTCAGGTTGTAATAAATGTCGACACTCACGCGCGATCGTTTCGAGATCGGCAAACGCGCGTGTCAAGACGCCATCATACAATACCTCAGGCTCGACGCAAGCAACACGTTGGCTGATAACAGAAGTATGCTTGAGCTTAAGTTGATGGGCAGCGTGACGCAAGAAGCGTACTTTCTTGCTGTTGCACTCACACAGATCGATAACAAGATCAGGCTTTGCCAAGGCGAGAGGAATACCAGGCACCCCCGCACCCGTTCCGACGTCGATATACCGTTTTCCTGTGAGGTAAGGTATGACGAGCAGGCTATCTAAGAGGTGGTGGGTCAACATGTGTTGCCAATCGGTGATGCGCGTTAGGTTAGTTTTTTTGTTCCACTGACGAATAAGCGCGCAGTAATCGAGCATGTGTGTGCGTGTTGTTTCATCGAGAACGATGGCGTGCTCATCGAGCAGACGAGCAAACTGTTGTCGCAACCCTTGGGGTATGTCGATGCTCATGGTCACACCGCGACTTTCGCTTTCTTCAAGTGCACTAAGAGCAAAGAAATCGCTGCCGGCGTGACGCCTGAGATGCGTGAAGCCTGATCGATCGTTTCAGGTTTGGCTGCGTTTAGTTTTTGTACGACTTCAGAAGATAATCCAGCAACTTGCGCATAATCGATGTCGGTGTGGAGTTTAAGTGATGCCATTTTACGCATGCGCGCGATTTCATCGCTTTGTCTATCGATGTAACCTGCATATTTCGCCTGGATTTCGACTTGTTCACACACCGCGGGATCATCTGCAGCTGGGCCCACAACGCGCATCAAGTGTTCGTATGTCATCTCAGGCCTGCGTAGTAACTCGTAGGCGTGGTGCTCGCGCTTTAGGGGTTGAGTCAAGATCGTGTTTAGAGGCTCCGCTTGATGAGGGCGCACGAGAGTGCTGCGAAGTCGTGCTTCTTCGCTCGCGATAGCATCGCGCTTTGTAGAGAACGCGCGCCAGAGCGTTTCACTGACTAAGCCTAGCTCATGACCCTTCTCAGTTAACCGCAAGTCGGCATTATCTTCGCGCAACAAGAGTCGATACTCAGCGCGGCTTGTGAACATGCGGTAAGGTTCTTGAGTACCTCGTGTAATCAAATCATCGATAAGTACACCGATGTAGGCTTCGTCACGGCGTGGAGTCCAAGGTTCTTTGTCTTGTACTAAGCGTGCGGCGTTTAAGCCCGCAATAAGGCCTTGTGCGCCTGCTTCCTCATAACCGGTCGTGCCGTTTATCTGACCGGCGAAGAACAAGCCTTTAACGGCTTTGGTTTCTAGAGAGGCTTTCAAATCGCGCGGGTCGAAGTAATCGTATTCAATCGCGTAACCTGGACGCGTGATGTGTGCATTTTCACAGCCTTTCATACTGCGTACGAAATCGATCTGTACGTCATAGGGCAGGCTTGTCGAAATACCGTTGGGGTAAACCTCGTGGGTTGTTAAGCCTTCGGGCTCGATGAAGATTTGGTGCGATGATTTATCAGCAAAGCGCACGATTTTGTCTTCGATCGAAGGACAGTATCTAGGTCCTGTGCTATCGATCGTGCCGCTATACATCGGCGACTGTTGCAAGTTTGCACGAATGATGTCGTGTGTTGTTTCGTTCGTGTGAGTGATGAAACAGGGGATTTGTTGCGGATGTTCACTCGCGTTACCCATGAAGGAAAAAACAGGTGCCGGGGTATCACCCGGTTGCTCAATGAATTGACTGTAATCTAGCGTTCGGCCGTCAAGACGCGGTGGCGTACCCGTTTTCAAACGTCCGACACGAAACGGACCGTCACGCAACCGCTCAGCAAGCTTAACCGCAGGCGCATCACCCGCGCGCCCTCCTGCGCTCTGTGTCATACCGACATGCATTTTCCCGGCGAGAAACGTCCCAGCCGTCAAGACAACCGCTTTCGCCTTAAAGACAAGCCCTGTTTGCGTCACAACACCTGTGCAACGCATGTCATCGAACAGTAATTCATCGACACCTTGTTGGAAGCACAAAAGATTCGCTTGGTTTTCGACAATTTCGCGTATGGCTTGTTTGTAGAGCACGCGATCGGCTTGGGCGCGAGTTGCGCGCACGGCTGGGCCCTTACTCGCGTTTAAGCGACGAAACTGAATGCCGCCCTTATCGATCGCGCGCGCCATGGCGCCACCGAGCGCGTCGATTTCTTTCACCAAGTGGCCTTTACCGATACCACCGATGGCAGGATTGCATGACATTTGACCTATGGTTTCAATTTGGTGGGTGAGTAAGAGTGTGCGAACACCCATGCGAGCACTCGCAAGTGCCGCCTCTGTACCTGCGTGGCCTCCACCGACGACGATAACGTCGAACTGTTGCTCTTTCATAGTCATGACACAATCCTCAAAAAGCGAGCCGGAGATTGTACCATAATTAGCCGGAAATTTGGCAGCGCATGGCATCACACACTTGCTGCATCACGGTGACATTGTGGATACAAGCAAGACGTGCAAAAGCTGGTGATTTCTGCTTGTAGAGATAGTGCAAATAAGCACGCGAGTGGTGTTGGCAGGTTGAGCAGTGGCACGCTTCCATAATGGGTCGGTTATCATCTGCATAGATCGCTTTTTTGATGAGCAAACGCCCGCTTGGTTCTTCGCCTTTATCAAAACGCACCCAGTCACCCTCTGCGACTGCCTTGCCATAGTACAACGCACCGTGGCGTGCGTTGCGGGTCGGGGCGACACAGTCGAACATGTCGACACCGCCTGCGACGACTTTAATCAAGTCTTCTGGGTTTAAGCCAACACCCATCGTGTAGCGCGGCTTGTGCTCCGGTAGCTCAGGTATCAGCCAAGAGAGTATTTCTTCAGTGAGATCCATATCAAAACCAATACTCTCACCCCCAATTGCAATGCCATCAGTGTCGCACTGTAAAATGTATGCCATACTTTGTTCGCGCAAATCTCGAAAGCGCCCGCCTTGGATGATCGCGAAAAACTGTTGTGGGTGACCGTAGGTAGTAGATGATTGTCTGTGATGGGTTTCAAGTGAGATGTCCAACCAGCGATGAGTTCTATCCATCGCGCGAAGAGCTGCATCGAGGCCGCCTGCTTCAGGTGTGCACTCATCGAAAGCCATAATGATATCCGCGCCAATAATTTTTTGCGCTTCTATCGAGCTTGTCGGTGTTAGCGAGATAGTCTCACCTGTCGTCGGGTGTTTGAAGTGTGCGCCATCATCATGGATCGTACAAATTTTTTTATTTTTCGACAGACTAAAAACTTGAAAGCCACCGCTATCAGTTAACATAGGTCCATGCCATCCCATAAACGGGTGCATACCGCCAACGCTTTGTAACAATCGCAGACCTGGGACACATAGCATGTGATACGTGTTCCCACCTAAAATAATTTGGCTACCACTATCACTCAACTCTCGTGGCGACATGAGATTAACATAGGCGCGCGTTGCAACAGGCATAAAAACGGGCGTCGTAAATGTGCCGTGTGCGGTTTCAACACGCATAACGCGTGCGGGTAGGCGGGGGTGTTTAGCAATACATTCTGCAACCACGATTATTTACCAATACAAAAACTTGAAAAAATTTCTCCGAGCAGATCATCGCTTGTGAACTCGCCCGTAATGGCATTAAGCGATTGTTGTGCGAGTCTGCATTCCTCAGCGAGCAATTCGCCTGCGCGCGTTGTTTCTAAATGCTGCTCACCGCGCATAAGACATTCTGCAGCATGTCTTAGCTTTATTAAATGTCGGCGTCTCGCAAGATAATGACCTTCGCTTTGTTGTAAGTAACCGACACTTTGTTTTATGTGGGCAACAAGCTTATCGATGCCTGTACCGTTTTTCGCTGAAATAGCTATTGCACTTTCATCGCGACACTGTGGCATGTGTAAATCACATTTGTTTAGCGCGAGAGTATACGTAAAGGGTTTTGTTAGTTGGCGCTTTAATTCGAGCAGTAATTCTTGTGTCTCATGTTCGTTCGCACTATCTACGACGAGCAAGACATGATCGGCATCATCAAGTGTTTGCCACGCGCGTTTAATACCTTCTTGCTCAACGACATCATCACTATCACGTAAGCCCGCTGTGTCATGAACATGTACCGGCATACCGTCTAATAAAATATGTTCGCGCATCACATCGCGCGTTGTACCTGGAATGTCTGTAACGATCGCAACCTCTCGACCACTCAATGTATTGAGCAGTGTCGACTTACCTGCATTAGGTTTACCAGCAATAACTAAATGTATACCTTCGCGCAACAGTGCACCTTGTTCTGCGTGCATCAATATGTCGTCGAGATCACTCAGCAACTTTTCAATTTGTTTTTGAATAGTCTCATCTTTCAGGAAATCAATTTCTTCTTCAGGGAAATCGAGCGCTGCTTCCACATAAACTCTTAGGCGAATCAGCTCGTCAACGACAGTATGTACGCGCTTAGAAAAGTCTCCTTGCAATGAACGCATTGCAAGACGAGCTGCTTGTTGCGACGCGCTATCGATAAGATCGGCAATGGCTTCTGCTTGTGCGAGATCGATCTTGTTATTAAGAAACGCACGTTTGGAAAACTCACCGGGCTCTGCGACACGCGCACCATACGCTAAACAAGTTTGAACGATACTATCGAGAACGACAGGGCCACCGTGTCCTTGTAATTCAACAACATCTTCACCGGTAAAAGAATTAGGTTTTGGATAAACTAAGACGACACCTTCGTCTAATACGTTGTTATCACTATCACAAAATTTTCTAACTGAGACACGACTCGGTTTTGGTAGTTCGCCTACAACTTTCGTTGCAATCGCAAGTGCTTGTGCGCCCGAGAGGCGGATGATACCAATACCGCCGCGCCCACTTGCCGTTGCGATCGCAACGATCGTGTCTGTATTGATTTGCACTACCGCGCCCGTTTCATCGACTTTTTCGGTGGCGAGGCTTCAAAGCGTTGAGTGATCCACCATTGTTGTGCAATAGAAACCAAGTTATTCACGAGCCAATACAAGACGAGACCTGCAGGGAAATTTATAAATAGGACCGTGAAAATCGCTGGCATGAAATACATCATCATCTTTGCTTGCATTTCATCGGCAGCCGCAGGCGCCAACCACTGTTGAGCGACCATCGATATCCCCATCAAGATAGGTAACACGTAATAGGGATCTGCAATCGATAAATCTTGTATCCAAAACATGAAAGGTGCCTGACGTAGCTCGACACTTTCAAGTAATACCCAGTACAGGGCAATAAAGAAAGGAATTTGCGCGAGCATCGGCAAACAACCACCGAGCGGATTAATTTTTTCTTTCTGATAAAGCTTCATCATCTCTTCGCTGAATTTAGCTTTATCATTCTCATAGCGTTTCTTGAGTTGTTCTATCTTAGGCTGCATTTTTTTCATCGCGGCCATCGAACGATAACTCATAGCAGACAGTGGATGAAAAACGATTTTAATCATCAGTGTCACTAAGACGATAGACCAACCCCAGTTACCAACGATGAAGTAAATGTGTTGCATCAACCAAAACAATGCACCCGATATAAACCATAACCAACCGTAATCGATTGTTAAATCAAGTCCAGGCGCAAGGTCACGCAACGTGCTCGCAACTTCCGGCCCGAGATAAAGTGTTTTGTTGATCGTTACCATCTGGCCGGGTTCAACTGAAAACGGTGCAGTCAACATTCCGATCGTGTAGAGCCCGTTACTCTCGTGTGAATAAAGTTTATGTTTGACATCGTTTTTTGGTAACCATGCACTTAAGAAATAGTGTTGCTGCATAGCAACCCAACCGCCTTTCGTTTCTTCGCGCAGAGGTTTTTCTTCCATGTCACTGAAAGAAACTTTTTTGTAAGTTTTGTCCCCTGGTGCTGAGACCGCAGCTCCCGTGTACGACGAGATCCCGAAAAATGAAGAATGGCTTTCAGGCTTACTGCGCGTAAGCTGGCTATAAATTTGTCCTTGCCATATTTTTTCTTTCTCGTTACGAACTTGATAACTCACACCAACAGCGTAGTCACCGCGCTTAAACGTAAATGTTTTTGTAACAAACACACCGTGTTTATCGCGGCCGAGGAGTTCGACTTTTAACGTGTTTTGATCATCAGCCATCGTAAAGTGGGTATCACTCGCACGAAAACGAATGGGCGATTGATTGTTTAAACCACTCTCTGCAACATAGCGTTCCCCATCACGCTCGAATAGCAATTGCACGGGCGTGTCTTTTTTGTCGAGACTCACAGGGTAGTTGAGTAATGATGCACCTATGATCGTTCCACCCAGTGTATCGATCTTGATATTGAAGTTATCTGTTTTAACCGTGATGATGCGCGATGCTGGCGTCACGGTTAATAATTTTTCTGTCTGGCTGCCAACAGCAGTCGGCGCAACATTAGGCGCCGTCGTTAGACCTTGCTTTGGTGTCACTTCTTCTGTTGTCACTGGCGATGGTATGGCTGAACGCGTTTCAACCTGTGCATGTTCATGATGCCATGCTTGCCACAATGACAAGAGAATAAAAAACAACAAGCCATAAAGAATTATTCGTTTACCATCCGCCATGATTAGTCCTCGTTACGTTTGGGAACTGGGTCAACGCCACCTCTGTGCCAAGGGTGACAACGACCGAGACGTTTCATTGTTAACCAACTACCTTGAACTACCCCATGTTCAATTAATGCTTCTTCTGCGTATTTAGAGCAACTGGGGTAAAAACGACAACAATTACCCCACAAAGGACTTATGAAGTAACGATAGAAACCTATGAGTTTTTGTAGCACTAAGATACTGTAGTATTCAACTTTTGCCAAAACTGCGTAAGTCCTTGCCATAATTGCTCTTTCGTAATGTCACTCGCGCCACGCTTCAAAACAAACACAATATCATAGGCTGGAATGTTTTGTTGTTGCCTAAATGATTCGCGAATCACGCGTTTCACCCAATTGCGACGTATTTGGCCGCCAGCTGCTTTTTTATTGATTGCGAGTCCGATGCGCGCATGTCCAACCGAGTTTGGTGTGACAAAAGCCCTGATAGGGAATGAAGAAATTACCTTTCTTTGATTAAAGACATTGGTAAATTGTTGTTTCGAAACCAAACGCTTTTCGCGCGAAAACTTTTCCGACACGTCATGACTGTCAAGCGCTGAGACGATGACGACCTTTTGCACGTCTTTGCTTCAATACACGTCGACCACCAACACTAGCCATACGCTTACGGAAACCGTGGCGGCGTTTACGCACCAAATTACTCGGTTGAAATGTACGTTTCATTGACTATTACTCAAATTATTTCGATAAGAGGCTCGAGATGATACTTAAGTCGTTCATTACTGTCAAGATACAAGACGAGTGGGGTGGGGTAGACAATCGAACGTGCTACTAATACGCCTGGGTGATGGGTAGAGAGTAGAATGTGCTGCTAATACGCCCGGATGTGGAAGGCCGCATGCCCTCAACAGCCTCGCTCAAGCACATCCCTGTGTCGCTCGAGCAAAACCGTCCACGGTTTTGCACGGCCTGTTGAGGGCATGCGGCCTTCCACATCCGGGCTCACTTTCGTGGGTAGGTAAGTTGTTTGTTTCGATTGTCTGGGGGTTGAAAGAATCGATATTTTCAATTTTGTGCACTCTTGAGTTTATTCTTGTTAATTATTGGTCCTCTTTGCTTCTTTTTTTTTCCTTCCAGCCCCTCTTATCCCCCCTCCACCGTCATCCCTGCGCAAGCAGGGATCTCAATCATGTGATTTTTGCACGTTCTATCAAATTTTGTACATAACGCCATTAATATATTACTCATAGTCCAAAACACTGCGATTATTCTTATTCCGAAAAAAAACTCAGACCTTTCGCACCGTGAAATTTTAAATCTGGGAAAATCGGAAAAAAAATACTCAGAAAATTCATTTTACTCACAAATTCACATTCCCATTATAAATATAATAAAAGTATATAAACTTCTTCTTGTTATTGTTATTACTGTGGACTATTTCTGTGAAAAAGTTTCACTTTGTTATTTAAAACAACAGGTTACTCTCTTTGCAAGTTTGTGGATAATTGTCTAAAATGCTGGGTCTTACTTGCGGATAAGTTTGGCCTCTTTGTGTGAAAAATAACCATGCCCGATTTACTCGCTTTTCATCAACAGGAATTAACTAACTTATTCTACATGTTATCAACTGATCAGTTGGCTTGTTGTATATATCTAGTTGTAGCGTGATATGGGGTAGAAGGAGAAGAATGTGTCCGTATCGTTGTGGGCTAAATGTTGTGATTATCTAGAAGGGCAGGTATTTCAGGGAGAGCAATTTAATACATGGATTCGTCCGCTGCATGCTCATCTACATCAGGGGGTGCTAACGCTCTATGCACCTAATAGTTTTGTTGTCGATTGGGTGAAGCGTCATTACTTTGATGAAATTCAAACTACCGTGAATCGATTTAGCGAGGGCAATCCGGTATCGCTCGCGCTTGAGGTCGGAAGTATCGATTCAGTGCCTTCTTCTGTTGAGCAACCCACTCAACAACCAACGCAAGCGGTGCCAGCTCAACCTCGAGAGCCGCAATCTGTTCAGGCGCCTGCTCGATCGGTTAATTCGTCGAAGTCGCCGTCGAATCTGAATCCAAATTTTACATTTGATACGTTTGTAGAAGGTAATTCTAACCAATTGGCCCGTGCCGCTTCCATGCAGGTCGCGTTGAATCCTGGTCAGGCGTACAACCCTTTATTTATCTATGGCCAAGTTGGTTTAGGTAAAACTCACTTGATGCACGCGATCGGTAATCTGATTTTGAAAGATAATCCTAATGCGCGTGCACTTTATTTACATTCTGAGCGCTTTGTCGCGGGTATGGTGAAAGCGTTGCAAACCAACACGATCAATGATTTTAAGCGCTTTTACCGTACTTTAAACGTACTTTTAATCGATGATATCCAATTTTTCGCGGGTAAAGATCGCTCGCAAGAAGAGTTTTTTCATACCTTCAATGCGTTACTCGAAGGTCAGCAACAAGTTATATTGACAAGCGATCGCTATCCTAAAGAGATCGATGGGGTTGAAGAGCGTTTGAAATCTCGTTTCGGTTGGGGCTTAACGGTTGCAGTTGAACCACCTGAGTTAGAGACGCGGGTCGCGATTTTGATGAGTAAAGCTGAGCAAATTGGGATTAATTTACCCGATGAAGTCGCTTTTTTCATCGCAAAACGCATACGCTCCAATGTCCGTGAGCTCGAAGGCGCACTGCGACGTGTAATGGCCAACGCCCAATTTACGGGTCGTGAGGTCAACGTAGAGTTTGCCCACGAAGCGTTACGTGATCTCATTCATTCTCAAGAAAAGTTGGTAACTGTAGAAAATATTATCAAAACAGTTGCTGAGTACTACAAAATCAAGGTGGCAGACATTCTATCGAAGCGCCGCAACCGCTCTGTAGCTCGTCCACGTCAGATGGCTATGGCACTTGCCAAAGAATTAACAAGCCACAGCCTCCCCGAAATAGGTGATGCTTTCGGTGGTCGCGACCACACAACGGTTATCCACGCCTGCCGAAAGATACAAGAACTATTGAAAGCCGACCGGGATGTTCAAGAAGATTACAATAATTTGCAGCGAATCCTAACAACGTAAAAGTAAACTTTGCAGTTATTAGCGGCTATATGTGTTTAAATAACTATAAAATCCGTTAAATGTGTTGAATGGTCGCTTTCTCCCAGGTGCATTTGCAGTAAGCAACCAAACACACGCCCGTCAATTCAGAAAAAAATGAGGGGTAACGCTCGCCTTACCTCTTAAGTGGACACTAATTGATCTCTGTGCTATCCTTGCGCATTAACTTCAAATCCACTTCGATTTTCAAGGTATAGAAACATGACATCTTTAATTAAACTCATCATGGCCTCATCCTACCTCTTAGGTCTTATCGCATTCGGCTACAGCCTATTCGCACTATTGATGGCATCACTAGAGAAACTAAGCAAAAAACAAAACCGCCGCTTCACCTTCAAACAAGGCCTAATCGCCTTCGGCCTAGCATTATGCTTAATATTCGTACCAAGCATTGTATTCTCAACGATAGGCAGTATCCCAGATCATCAACTAGTAGCTCTAGAAGCCCCGCAAACCAACTAACTAAATTACATTACAAAAATTAGAAATATTATCTCTCTCCTCATCCCAAGCAAAATCATCACAAAACTAACATTGACTCGATGTGAGCCAGGGTGGGGTGGGCGGTGTGCCCTCAACAGGCCGTGCAAAACCGTGGACGGTTTTGCTCGAGCGACACAGGGATGTGCTTGAGCGGGTCTGTTGAGGGCACACCGCCCACCCCACCCTGGCGTATTAGCAGCACGAACATTCAATCAACGCCAATACCTAAGTAAACACGCATGGTTTTGCTCGAGCGACACAGGGATGTGCTTGAGCGGGTCTGTTGAGGGTACACCGCCCACCCCACCCTGGCGTATTAGTAGCACTTAATCGAACGAATCAAATTCACTAAGTAAAACAAACAGGACTTACGAAAAATGCATCTTAATTGAAGGATTGCGTAATTCATAAATAAGATAGCTTCTCAACAAATTTTTCTTCAACTGATAGACAGTCTTTCCTGTTTTATATGCAATTTTCTTC
>Ga0180433_10000926_pt1 | contig 49741 bp, 29 predicted proteins | sample SS_ome_8_FD_132980 | JGI IMG/M metagenome (GOLD analysis project Ga0180433, IMG submission 132980) | Hypersaline lake sediment archaeal communities from the Salton Sea, California, USA - SS_1_D_1 metaG | ecosystem: Environmental > Aquatic > Non-marine Saline and Alkaline > Hypersaline >...
AGCGAAAGAATCGCCTGAATATCGACCCGAAATCCATCAGTTGGCGTCGTGTTGTGGACATCAACGACCGCTGGGCTCTTGACAATGTGGTGGTCGGTCTTGAAAACGGTTTCACCCGACAATCGGGCTTTGACATTACTGTTGCGTCCGAGCTTATGGCAATCCTGGGTCTCACCAATAGTCTAAAGGACATGCGCGAGCGAATTGGTCGCGTTGTCGTTGCCTACACTTATGACGGTGAACCTGTAACGACCGAGGACCTGAAGGTTGCAGGCGCGATGACGGCTTTGATGAAGGACGCATTGAAGCCAAACTTCCTTCAGACACTCGAGCACACGGCCTGCTTTGTGCATGCCGGACCGTTTGCCAATATTGCTCACGGCAACAGTTCGATTCTCGCAGACATGATGGCAATCAAGCTGGGAGATTATGTGGTAACGGAAAGTGGTTTTGGCGCCGACATTGGTATGGAGAAGTTCTTCAACATCAAATGCCGTTACAGCAATCTTATCCCGAGTTGTGTTGTCTTGGTTGCAACAATTCGTGCCCTCAAGATGCACAGCGGCAAGTTCACAGTTGTGGCGGGCAAGCCGCTCGATCCAGGCCTTATCGAGGAAAATATCCCAGCTCTTGAGGAGGGATGCTCCAACCTCATCAAGCACTTGGAGAATGTGAAGAAATTTGGTATCCCGGCAGTTGTCGCTGTAAACAAGTTTACGACAGATACGGCCGCCGAGGTTGAAGCTGTCAAGAAGATTGCTATGCAGGCTGGTGCGGCTGCAGTGGCGACGAGCGATGTCTGGGCCAATGGCGGTGAAGGCGGCCGCGAACTGGCGAATGCTGTCGTTGATGCTTGTGAGATGGAGTCGAACTTCGAGTTCCTCTACCCTCTTGAGATGTCGATTGAAGACAAGATCAAGAAAATCGCAACAGAGATGTATGGTGCAAAGGACGTGGCTTTTGCTCCCGAAGCAAAGAAGAAGATGAGACTTTTCACCAAGAAGGGCTTCGACAAGTTGCCCATCTGTATGGCGAAGACACACCTGTCGATCAGTCACGACCCCACGCTGAAGGGAGAGCCAAAGGACTTCGTCTTCCCAGTTAGAGATGTACGGGCTTCTGTTGGTGCTGGATTCCTGTATCCACTTTGCGGTGATATGCGTACCATTCCGGGTTTGCCTAGTCATCCCGCTGGCGAAAAGGTGGATATAGACGAAAAGGGCGACATCGTCGGATTGTTCTAAGGTTTGCTTTGACGAGAGGCGTCGGGGTTGACACAACCTCTTGGCGTCGTAAGATATGCATATCAAAAGCGATAGGGGCGCTCGGTTTGCGCCCCTCTCGTTGTTCCGAACGGTGATTTCGAGAAGAATTGTGTATGCTATATGTATTGCCAAAGAAAATGTTAGGGGGGCGTTAAGGCCCAGTTAGTGTTCTGTGTTCCCTGGTTTTGTTGGGTATCTGTTTCAGAAAGGCGCCGACCCACGCTGGGTTAAGGTGTGCTGACCTATGGAGTTTGAATTTTCCAGTATTGCTCAAATTGTCGGGGGCGTGGCTCTTTTTCTTTATGGGCTTTCTCTTTTCTCAGACAATCTCAAGCGTTACGCCGGAGCTCAATTGAAGCTCCTCTTGGGCCTGCTTACGAAAAACCGATGGTCCTCGATGACAATCGGGGCCTTTGTGGCATTCGCGATGCAGAGCAGTAGCGCTGCTACGGCACTTATGGTCGAGCTGACTGGGAGCGGACTTCTCAATCTACCTCAAGCTCTTGCTGTGTCTTTGGGGACCGGTGTTGGTACTTCAATGACGGTCCAGCTCATAGCCAATTTTCGACTCAAGAACTTCGCCTTGCTTTTCATAGCGGTCGGGGTGCTACTGCACTTTGTTGCTCGCAGACGAGGTGGACGTGCCATGTCGGCTGCTCTGATGGGGTTTGGAATGATCTTCTACGGCATGCACGTCATGGAAATGGGCTTCGAGCCTTTGGGTAATTCACCAGAATTTGAGGCTGCGTTGCAGCATTTGGCTGCGACACCGTGGCTCGGCATCGTCGGTGCAGCAGTGTTGACGGCGATCATTCAGGCCAGCGCAGCAACCATTGCTGTTGCCGTCAGTCTTGCTACTGCCGGGGTACTGGAGCCTTCCGGTGCTGTGGCGATAGTCATCGGAGCCAACATCGGTACCTGTGCGACCGCCATGATTGCGAGTGCTCGGACGGGTCGAAAAGGACTCCAAGTTGCTCTGGGCAATCTTTCGCTCAAGGTGTGCGGCGCGATTCTGTTTTCTCTCGTTTTTGGTTGGGCTGTTGTCCTTGCCGGATATCTCGGCGACGAGCCACGACGGCAGATCGCAAATTTCCACACGTTTTTCAATGTGGCAGTCGCGCTTGTCTTGGCGCCGTTTGTCTACTACTTTGGAAAGATCGTTTTGAAGTTGTTGCCGATTCGTGTTGGTGAGGAGGACTACGGTCTTCAACACGTGGACCTGAAAATGATCGATCCGCCCGGCGAGGCTCTGGATAGGGCATGGCGCGATGTAGTCCTGACGGCAGAGCGAACGGCGGCCATAGTGAAGAGGTCGCGTGATCTGATAGAAGCGCCTGATCGAAATACAGCCGAATTGTTGATTGACAAGGACAATGAAATTGACGATGCCGACGAGATTCTCACGATCTATTTGTCGCGCATAGGTGCTCGCAAATTGTCAGCGCAAGAGGCAAAACAGAGGACAGCTCTTCTCGGGATATTGCAGGCTTTGGAACGAATAGGCGATCTTGTTACCAAGGAACTGGTTCCCGGCGCCGTCCAGCGCATCGAGAAGGGAGCTTCGTTTGCCATTGAAGGTGCCCACCAACTGCGCGATTGGCACAAGGAGATCGCTCGGTTTGTGGATTACGCCGTGGCGTGTGTTCGAGGAGATGATGTGAATCATGAGAACATGATCGGCTCGGACGAAGTTGAACTGGCTACTCGCAGGCTTTACCACGGACATTACGAGCGTGTGAGCAGCGGCGTACAGGCAGCGCTAGGCACTACTTCTCAGTTCACCGACGGTGTTGCAGTGCTTCGACAGATTCATTTTCAAGCGAGCGAAGTTGTAAGACTTGCGGCTGAACTGAACGGCAAGAAGTCACAATCATGATCTACGTCAGATCGCAGTCAAATGTCTTGTGATCGAAGTCACGGTTTTCAGTGACCGCAGGGCTTTGCTCGAACATAGAAACAGGAAGGGCAACAGAATGGCTTGGAAGATTGGCGGGATATTTGGGCGATCAGCATTTGGACCGATTTACGAACACATGACAAAAGTGCAAAGCTGTGTGGATCAGCTCCCAGCACTTATAGGGGCATTTTGCGATGGTGATGTTGACAAGGCAAACGAAATCGCCGGCGAGGTTCATAGATTTGAGCGAGAAGCAGATCTTATCAAAGTGGACATTCGTCACCGATTGACAACCAGCGTATTCTCAGCCACGGAACGATCTGACATCATGACGCTGCTGCGCGCACAGGACAATGTGGCCGACAGGACCGAGTCCGCTGCGGGCATGATGCAAATGAGAAAAACACAGGTTTCGGAGGGGCTGCGTCCGCATCTCTTGGACCTCGTTCAGCAGATATTGCAGGGAACCAGCATCGTGTCCCAAGCCGAGAAGAAACTGGACGATGCTGGCGACGTCGTGCTGAATGGTGAAGTCTCAAGGGATGCAAGGGAGGAGCTGAAGCAGTTCTACGAGCTTGCTCACGAAATAGCTACGAGTTCGAGAGTAGCATTGGGTAGGCTTTTTGAACTTGAGAAGACGCTCGATCCGATAAGTGTGATCTTCTTGATGGAAGTAATACGCTACCTTGGCCGAGTCTGCGATGCGCTTGAGAATACGTCCGACGTCTTGATGCGGATGATCGCACGAAAATGACTCTGGTTGCCGGTGTCAATGGGTGTTTGTGGAGTCCTTCCTGCCAACAGCTCCGTACGCTCAGTCAAATCGCACAACACTCTGGGTGGAAGTGCCGTACGCGAGGTGGTATCATGGGTTTTTGTGGCAATTGAAATCCGCCTCAGAGCTTACATCGGAACACGACGCAGAGCGGGTCTGTGCTACAATCGCTCACATTGCTAATTTATCCAGATTGCCGAGATCATATATTCAATGGCGAAGAAACAATTGGAACAGTCATTGGCGCAGTCAGGGACGGAAAGCAAAGGCCGACGGGTCCTGGAAAGACTGATTGGTGCCCTGGACGCACTTCCTTCGTTGTTTGCGAAAGGGATGAACGCAGCCTTCCGGACTTTGCTGGGGGGGTCTCAGATTGAGAGGGAGATTCTCCAGCTTCAGCCGATTGTTGACCAGGTGAACTACTACGGCGTTTCAATTGCCGATCTTTCAGATAGAGAACTCGCAGCGAAAACCGATGAATTCAAAGAACGCCTGGCGGCTGGGGAAACACTGGACGATATCCTGCCCGATGCCTTCGCCGTTGTGCGTGAAGCCAGCTCTCGTACGATAGGGCTGCGTCACTTTGATGTTCAAATCATTGGCGGCATCATCCTGCATCAAGGCAAGATTGCCGAGATGGTTACTGGCGAGGGCAAGACGCTTGTAGCCACGTTACCGGCGTACCTCAATGCCTTGGCGGGTCATCCTGTCCACGTTATTACCACAACGGACTATCTGGCGCAACGTGACCGTGACTGGATGGGGCCGATCTATGAGTTCCTGGGCCTGACCTGTGGAGTTATCTACAGTGAAATGCCGGAAGTGCCGAATCGAAGGGATGCCTATAGGTGCGACATTACTTACGGCAAGATGAGCGAATTTGGGTTCGACTATCTGCGGAAGAATCTCGAAAGCCGTCTCGAGTATCAGGTACAACGTGAGCTAAATTACGCCATAATTGACGAGGTCGATAGTGTTCTTATTGATGAAGCTCGCACACCCCTGATTATTTCGGGTTCCACCGGCGTGGACCCCGGCAAGATCTACTCTGTTGTCAAACGTATCGTCGATGAACTGACTTTGGGCATTGATTATACGGTAAATGAGAAAGACAAGACCGTAATACTCACAGACGTCGGTCTTTCGGCTGTCGAGGAAGCGGCTCATCGTGGGATTTACGAGGGTGACAATCTCGAGTGGACGCACTATGTGGAGCAGGCGATCCGCGCCAAAGAATTGTACAGAGAGAACCGCGACTACGTCATCAAAGACGGTGAGATTGTCATAGTTGACCAATTTACCGGTCGATTGCAGGTTGGCCGTCGGTGGAGCGATTGTCTTCACGAAGCAATCGAAGCAAAACACGGACTCCGTGTTCGGAGCGAACAGCGCACTATCGCCACCGTTACTACGCAGAACTTCTTTCGACTATACAATAAGCTTGCCGGGATGACAGGAACAGCCCTTACACAGGCGGAAGAGTTCCTTCACGTCTATGGTCTCGAAGTTGTACCGATTCCCACACACATGCCTTTGCGTCGGGTTGGATATCCCGATGTCATCTACAGATCTGAGGAAGAGAAGACCACTGCAGTTGTCGAAGAAATCGTGAGGTGTCACGAAGAGGGGCTTCCGGTTCTGGTCGGCACCACTTCTGTTGAGAAATCGGCTCAACTGAGCGCGAAATTGAGCAAAGAAGGGATTGCTCATGAAGTGCTGAATGCAAAAAACCACGCCCGTGAGGCCGAGATCATCGCACAGGCCGGACAAGTCGGAGCTGTCACAATCTCAACAAACATGGCTGGTCGCGGCACGGACATTATGCTTGGACCAGGTGTGCTTCTTCATCGAGATGGACTTGACGATGCGGACATGGAGATCCGGTGTCGTGGTATCGACCATAGCGGTCGGGAGGTTTTCGGCGGGCTGCATGTCATCGCTACCGAGAGGCACGAAGCTCGCCGTATTGATGACCAGCTCCGTGGTCGCGCAGGACGGCAGGGAGACCCCGGTTCATCAAGATTTTTCCTTTCTCTCGAAGATGACCTGATGCGGCTGTTCATGGGTAATTGGACGCGCGACTTTCTTCAGAGATCTGGCATACCGCCTGGGCAGCCTATTGAGTCCGGCATGGTTACGCGGGCGATCCAAAAGGCACAACAGAAGGTGGAGAGCCGGAACTTCGAGATGCGTAAGGGTGTGCTCGAATACGATGAGTTGATGTCTGAGCGCCGCAAAATCATATACGGTGACCGGCAGACGCTCGTGGAAGGCGGGACAAAAGAGTCACTCAGGCAGCTTGTCAGCGGACTTCTCGCTCGTCACCTGGACCCGAAGTGGGAAGACGGGGATGCTGAGGCATATGTTGTCGGACGTAACTACAAACCGTTCGCTGACGCGTTGGCTGCATTTGCCGTGGACGTATCCCGAGATGAATGGAACAAACTCAAGCGCTCAGAACTGCGAAAATTCCTGGCTGACAAAGTGCAGGACAATTCATCTGTCATAAGAGATCGTGCTGAGAGTGGCCTCAACAAATGGGTAGATGACACACTCAAGAAACGGGCGCCTATAGGGTCGGAGGCGTTTCCCACTGAATGGGATTTCGATCTTCTTGCTGAAACGCTGAGAAGGCTTGGCGTTGACAAGTCAACCGAGCAATTGAAGATCGACGCACTATCACCCATTGTGGAACTCGTAACGAAAGCATTTGGCGATTCTTCGGAAGGTAAGAATCGGGAAGGGATCGTGCGTTTGTGGGTTGAGAACGCTCTGGAAATGGACGCAACGATGGTTTGCGGCTCACCAGAGTGGGACATCCTGTCAGTACAAATATACGCGGGAGCTCTGGGCATTAGTCTGATGGCCAGCGATCTGAGCGGACGAGTACATCACAAGTCGAGGCTTTCAGAGCTGCTTGTGGGGAGAATCCTACAGGCACCTTGGTGCAAGGAAGGAAGAGCTACAGCAGAACGGCTCGCCACAGCGGTGACATGGGTATATCTGGGTTCTGCGATGCTGAAGCAACGACCAGGATTTGAGCATTTCTGTTACTGGGCGAAGCATCGGCTGGACATCGGTATCGAGCCCAGTATGGTTGCAGAGGCAGTCAACAGCGTTCGGCAAGGATGGATCGATAACGCTCTTGAGTCAAAGGCAAGAAAATGGAAAAGCGGAGATAGTCTGGAGCAAATGCTTCTCGCTATTGCCGAAGAATTCCTGAGTATGGACCTTTCGGCAGCCGACCGAAACTTGACAGGCTTGGTTGAGGGGCATCCAGACCTTCGCAAATCGGATGAGATAGACTCTTTCGAACTATCAAAACTCAGCTACGATGATCTGCGACAGAAGCTCCTTGATGTTTTTAAGCCATTAGTCTGTCGACAGTACGATCCGATTGCTGTCGAGCCGCATCTGCTCAACTCACTAGAGAACGGAATAGACGTTGTACTGGATCGTCTCGTGTCAAGGAAAGAGCTTCTGGGTCTGGCTGATGAGTGCTACGCCGACATAGCGCAGTGGGCGGGGAAGCTGGGGCTGTCGATCCACCGCGATAAATGGATGGCACTTGGCGAGGAAGAACTTGTCCACCACTTCGCCACGCAGGCTCTTGAAGTATGGCAGGACAAGACCGACGCTCAGATCATTGAAGACGCGTTTACGGTAGCTTTTGATCAGATGACTGACGCCTCAGGCTTTGGCGAACAGTCTTCGTATTCATCTCTCATCGCGTGGGGCACTACCTGGACCGGAGAAGCTCCAGTCTCAGGTGGACTTGCAGAGGGAGATGCTTCCCGTCTCGATCTGGAACGTCGGCGCGCTCTTGACGCAAGAATGAAAACGAGACGCCGTTCCTTGTTGCAGCAGACGCGTGAAGACACAAAGGGTGTTGAGCAGCACATCAGCGAGAAACGCAGTGATATGCGAAAGCAGTTTGTCGGGGAACTCGGCGATGTAGCAGCTGAAGTGAGCGACAACGTAAATGAGCAAGTGGAATTCCTGTGCAAGCTAGCATTAAGCGGGTACGAGCGAGCGGCGGGGTCCTTGGACGATGTCCGCTTTGACCAGCTTGCCGGATGGTTGAGTGAGCACTTTGGAATTCAGACGAGATCATCCGACCTCGAAGAAGCTGCATACGGCGTTGACTCTTCACTGAACAATTACATCAACAGCAAGCTGCAAGGACAGTTTGCTCGTCGCAATAGTGATCGGATGGTTGAGGCCACAGTTGATAGCGTGATGGCGCTCTTCGCGAACCCCAAGGAATGTGTTTTCCGCTGGAATCTTTCAGCACTGGAGAAATGGGCACACCACGCGCGTATCGACTTTTCCTGTGAAACCGCCGAGGAAGAATTTCATGAGATTGTCAAGCAGTTCTTCCTCAACGGTGCACAAGCTCGTCTCGAAGGCTGCTCGCGGCGGGTTGCAGTTTTCTCAACGATTCGCAGTGCGTTCTCCAGCCTTCTGAGCGTAGTGTTCTCCGCCGAAGGCCGACACTTGAACGAGCTTGCTGCTCATATGGGAAGGCAGTTTCAGCTTTACGGGATTGCTCTCTCAATTGACCACTACAGAAGGCTTTCTCAAAGCGCGATAGATGAGGCCAAAAAGGCGGTTGCAGCCGAGACTTCGACTGAACCTGAAGGCGGGTCTGAAGCGTCTTCCTTTGGCAAGTCTTCGGAAGACATTTCTGAGGCTGAGGAAGTTGATCGTGGCGGAGCGTTGAATGAGCGTCGTCTTCTGCAATTGTCCCGTGTAGCGCCGAAATACGAGCTTACACCGATAGAACTCAGCAAGAGAAGAGGAGACGCAATTCGGGACGTTCTCATCAGCGAGGCACGACGTCTCTTCTTCGAAGCACGAAATCTCCTCCCACAACGGATTGCGGAGTTTGGCGGCGAAAGCCTGCTTTCGCGTGGGCGGATGCTCTTGATTCACACCATTGATGAACGTTGGATCGAGTTTGTGCATGCGATGAGTGCCCTTCAGCAGGGGATTGGCTTCCGTGGTTACGCTGGTATTGATCCGAAAGTCGCTTTCAAGAAAGAAGGCGGCGAGATGTATCTTGCCATGGTTACGGAAGCCAAGGAGAGCTTTGCTCGATTGTTTGGCGCTACGATCAGAGGGGCTCTTGAAGGACAGGCAAGTCGCGTGACGAGAGCATATGCCGGCGGAACCGCTTTGCACGATGAAGCTCAGTCGGCCTACAAGATTGCAGCTAGCGGTCGCGGCCAGGGAAGGGAAGATGACAGGAAGTCGATGCCGTTGCGTGTCGAGAAACCGCCAGGTCGCAACGACCCCTGTCCCTGTGGCGCGAAGGACGAACACGGAAGACCCATCAAATACAAGAAATGCCACGGACGAACAACGTGAGCACCTCATCTTTTCTGGACGCGCTGTACATTGCCGGCCTGACGGTTTCTTCACCGTACTATGCCTGTCGGATGATAGGGAGCGACGCGTATCGGTCGGGTCTTGCCGAACGATGGGGTCGGCTGCCGGACGGATTTCGTGTCGATGACACGATCTGGATGCATTGTTCGTCTGTTGGCGAAACGATGTTGACACGAAAACTGGTGCCCGAGCTTGAAGATGAGTTGCCTGAGTATCACGTAGCGCTTTCGTCTTCGACAGAGGCCGGATATAATACTGCTCTCAGTTGTTTTCCGAATCGAAGGGTATTTCGCCATCCGTTGGATCTGAGTTGGGTTGTTCGGCGGGTTCTTCGGGCAGTGAATCCCAAGGTGCTCGTGTTGGTTGAACGCGAGATCTGGCCTCAGCTTGTGCTGGCGGCTGCCAGCGAGAGTGTCCCCGTGGCACTCGTCAACGGTCGAGGTGTTTCGGAGAGATCTTTGTGGTGGTACAGGCGCTTTGGATCGATCACAAAGCGAGCGTTGAGAGCTATTTCATTGTATCTAGTTCAAAGTGATCGAGATGCTGAGTGTTATAGTACTCTAGGAGTGCCTGACAATAGAATACACGTTGCCGGCAATCTGAAGTACGACAATGTAACAGTCGGATTTGACCGGTTGGCTTCTGAGGACCTGCTCTCGAAGATCGGTTGGCAGACCGGTTCTACCGTTTTCGTAGCGGGAAGCACCCATGAGGGTGAGGAACAGAGCATCCTGAGAAGCTATCGTGAATTGCGTTGTGAACATAGTGGCCTCAAGCTGGTAGTGGCTCCACGCTATGTTGACCGTGCCGCGCAAGTGGCGCAATTGCTGCAGGAAGCAGAATTGAGCTTTGTCCGCTGGTCTGAGATCAAGACCGGCAGAGGTTCTGGGCATGGTTGTGAGGTTGTGCTGGTTGATACGATCGGGGACCTGACGTCCCTATATGCAATAGCGACTGTGGTGTTTGTGGGAGGCAGTCTAATCGCCCACGGGGGGCACAACGTAATCGAACCCGCAGCATTGGGGCGTCCCGTGTTGATCGGACCCCATTATGAAAATACGGCTGAGGCAGTTGAATTTCTTGTCGAAGCGAAAGCTGTGTGCGTTGTTGATGACTCGAGCAGTATGACAGTTGCGGCTCGTAGTTTTCTTGATTGCGCGTTACGCGCGGAATCCGTCGGCAAAGCGGGGCAGAGGTCCATTCGGCAGAGGCAGGGTTCATGCGCTCAGCATGTTTCGTTTCTTAAAGCATGGTTGCATGATAGCTTCAATACAGAAGGAGCACGTAGGACATGAGTGAACAAGCAAATAATCGCAGACGCGAGGGAAAGCATCTTTTCACCTCTGAATCTGTGGCGATGGGGCATCCTGACAAAGTGGCCGATCAGATCTCTGACGGGATTCTTGACGAAGTCATGCGTCAGGACCCAAACGGTCGTGTTGCAGTCGAGACAATGGTGGCGACAGGTCTCGTGATGGTTGCCGGACAGGTTACGACGAGCTGCTATGTCGACATACCAGCGATCGCAAGAGAGGTCGTCAAGGAAATAGGCTACAATGACGCCCGGACTGGTTTTGACTATCTCACATGTGCCGTGCTCACCAGCATCGACGAGCAATCTCCTGATATTTCGCAGGGCGTTACCGAAGGAGAGGGTCTGCACAAAGAGCAGGGTGCCGGTGACCAGGGTGTCATGTTTGGATATGCGTGTAACGAAACACCGGAGATGATGCCGTGTCCTATACAGTTTTCCCATCGGATAGTGGAGCGCCTGGCGGAAGTGCGGTTGAACAATGAGCTAAGTTATCTGCGACCGGACGGCAAGTCTCAGGTGACAGTCGAGTATTTCGACGACAAACCGCAAAGGGTGCACACTGTGGTCGTTTCAGCTCAGCACGATGAAGACGTTGCTTATGAGACCTTGAGAGATGAGATTATCGAGAAGGTTGTTCACCCGGTTATCCCAAAGGACATGCTTGACGACAACACAATTTACCATATCAATCCCACGGGACGGTTTGTGCTTGGCGGCCCCCATGCCGATACCGGCCTGACCGGCAGAAAAATTATTGTCGATACTTACGGCGGGCGCGGCAGCCACGGTGGCGGCGCATTTTCCGGCAAGGATCCGACCAAGGTTGATCGTACGGCTAGCTACATGGCTCGTCACATAGCAAAGAATATTGTTGCTGCGGGCATAGCGGAGAAGGTCGAGGTCCAGTTGGGATATGCTATAGGAGTTGCCGAGCCAGTGTCGGTCTATGCATGTACCGAGGGCACGTCCGTAATTCCGGAAGACAAGATAGAGGCGATGATAAAGGAGCTATTCCCTCTGACGCCGAGACAGATGATCGACTATCTCAATATGCGTCGGCCTATCTACCGAGAGACCGCTCGCCATGGACATTTCGGTCGCGTGAACCCCGATTTCACCTGGGAAAATACAAACAAAGTAGACGAATTGCGTAAAGCCGCTGGACTGTGAGAGATCAAGGTCACAGTGTGGAGGTGTCGAACCTCTGCTTTGTATTCATCTTCGGAAAGGACGGTTTTGTATGGATTATGATATTAAGGATGTTAAGCTGGCATCTGAAGGAGCACTTCGAATTGCCTGGGCTGATGATCAGATGCCCGTATTATCAATAATCCGGAAGAGATTCCAGAAAAACAAACCCTTGAAAGGGGTTTCTATTGCCGCCTGTCTTCATGTTACAACAGAAACGGCTAATTTGGTGCGCACGCTCAAGGACGGTGGCGCTGACGTAGTCTTATGTGCGTCCAATCCGTTGAGTACGCAGGACGACGTTGCCGCCGCGCTGGTGAAGAAGTACCACATTCCGGTATTCGCGATTCGCGGGGAAAACAACAAGACATACTACAAGCATATTCTTTCGGCACTGGACATCATTCCTGGCATCACGATGGACGACGGAGCCGACCTGGTCTCGGTGTTGCATACGAAGCGAAGAGGACAACTGTCGGAAGTCATGGCAGGCTCTGAAGAGACAACCACAGGTGTTATTCGTTTGCGCAGTATGGAGAAGAACAACGTACTGGCCTATCCTATGTTTGCAGTGAACGATGCGAAGACAAAGCACCTATTCGACAATCGTTATGGGACTGGACAAAGTTCCATGGACGGCATTATTCGGGCGACAAATTTCCTCGTGTCAGGCAAGACTGTGGTTGTGTGTGGCTACGGGATGTGTGGTCGAGGCGTAGCTTCGCGGGCAAAGGGACTTGGCGCGCACGTGATTGTCGTTGAAGTGGATGCTTTGTGTGGCCTGGAGGCCAAGATGGACGGTTACGAAGTGATGCCCATAGCTGAGGCGGCCCGAAAGGGCGATTTGTTTATCACTGTCACAGGTGATATCTCCGTACTGAGAAGCGAACACTTCAAGGTGATGAAGGATGGCGCGATCATCTGCAACTCAGGACACTTCAATGTCGAAATCAACATCTCCCAACTGCGTAAAATGGCGAAGTCAAAGAAGCGAGTAAGACAGAATGTCGAGCAGTTTACTCTGAAGAACGGTCGACGGATAAACTTGCTTGCAGAAGGTCGCCTTGTCAATCTTGCCGCTGCCGAAGGACATCCCGCCGCAGTGATGGATATGAGCTTTGCCAATCAAGCTCTTTGTGCTGAGTTCATAGTCAAGCACCACAAGAAGTTTGAGAAAAAGGTGTACGTCGTGCCAGAGGAGATCGATCGACACGTTGCGCAACTCAAGCTGAGGTCGATGGGTGTCAAGATCGACAAGCTCACTGCCGAGCAGAAGGAGTACCTTGCTGCGTGGCAGATGGGTACATAGATCTTTCGAACAGTAGAATGTCTACGGTACTCGGGGAAGGCTGTTTTCAAGAAACAGCCTTCCCCGAATCTCTTTTCTCAGCCATGAGGATTGCTAGAGCAACTTTCTCTTGAAGTCTCAGTCTTCATCTGTGGTATGCGTGGCGGCGTATGCTCGCATGTCAGATGACGAGCAGTATTGTCGGTATGGTTTTAAGGAAGGCAGCGTGGTCCGGCCTATACGGCAGCCATTTCTGTGAGAGGCATGGATTTTGGGATGATCGTGATGCCGCCCGGGGTGACTGTGAATTTGCTGCTATCCTGTTCTCGATCCATTCCAATGATAGCGCCGTCGGGGACAATAATGTTTTTGTCGATTATGGTGCGATGAACACGGCAACCCTTTCCGATCACAACACCGTCAAATAGGACGGATTCAGTGACGTGCGCGTGAGACTCAATGCGCACGCGTGGCGAAAGAATAGAATTCTCCACACGTCCGCCGCTGATAATGCAGCCAGCTGATATGAGCGAATCGATAGCTGTGCCTACGCGGCCGTCAGGGTCATCCTCGTTGAACACGGTCTTGGCCGGAGGGTGTCCAGCATGATACGTATGCACGGGCCAGTTGCGGTCATACAGGTTGAAACTGGGGGTGACATGTGTGAGATCCATGTTTGCTTCCCAATACGCATCAAGCGTTCCAATATCACGCCAGTAAGCTACTTCGCCTTCCGGAGCTTGAAACGGGAAGGCAAAGACTCGGTTTGCATCGACCATTTCTGGGATTATGTTCTTTCCAAAATCGTGGGCAGTGTCGCGTTTGGAATCTTCAATTGTGCGTCGTACGAGGACGGGCGTTTCAAACAGATAGACCCCCATCGATACGAGGCATCTGTCTGGTTTGCCCGGAAGAGTGGGCGGATCATTCGGCTTTTCCCAGAAGCCGATCACGCGGTGGTTGTCATCCACCTGCATGACGCCAAAACGTCGTGCGCTTTCTCTGTCCACCTCCATACAAGCCACCGTGAGTTCGGCTTTGTTGTCCTGGTGTGTCCGGATCATGTGGGAATAGTCCATTCTGTACACATGATCTCCGGACAAGATTAGGACGCGTTCGGGACGTTCGACCTCCAGTGTATAGATGTTTTGGAATATGGCGTCAGCAGTGCCAAGATACCAGTGTTCCACATTTCGCTTTTGAGGTGGGACGGTGCATATGAACTCGCCGAACTCGTACCGGAGTTTGTTCCACGCGAGATTTATGTGACGCTGAAGAGAGATCGATCGGTACTGCGTCAGTACGTACACGCGCCGCACTCCCGAGTTGACACAGTTGCTCAAGGTGAAGTCGATAATCCGATAAATGCCTCCAAATGGCACAGCAGGTTTGGCGCGTTCCTTGGATAAAGGGTACAAACGCTCTCCCTGTCCACCGGCCATGACGATTGCGAGCACGCTCTTTAGTTCACTGGGATCCACTGTAAAGTCCTTTTGCAGGTTGCGATGTCCCCGTTCAAATCTTTTGTCACTCTTTGTCACCTTTGGGTTGACCCAAGACCTTACTGATGGTGGTCTTCAGTTCCGTTAGATCCGACGACTTGATGACATACGCATCGGCAGACCACGACATGAAATTGTCCTTGTACGATGCATAAGCCGTGTTGAGGATAACGGGAATCTTATTGTCCTGTCCTAGGATGCGGCCCATTGCTTCTATACCGTCCATCCCTGGCATGGAGATATCCATGACGACGAGATCGGGTTGGACCTTTTCCGCCTGTTCGATAGCTTCCTTACCAGTTGAGGCGCAGAAAACTTCGTATCCCTCGGCCGACAACTCCTCCTGATAGAGTAATTGTTGATGAGAATCGTCTTCAACCAAAAGAATTTTGCTCATGGTCGTTTTCCTTTCCCGACAGCAGGATGGCTGTCAACTATTTCAGCGGTACCGGCAAAAGAACAGTGAAGATGGTGCCGACGTTTTCTTTGCTAGTGACCGAGACCTTTCCGTTGTGGTTTTCGATAATCTTCTGTGTTACAGCGAGCCCCAGCCCTGTTCCGTCCTCTTTTGTGGTGAAGAAAGGACTGAAGAGCTTGTTCATGACCTCCGGCGGCATTCCTTTGCCGGTGTCTCGGATGTCGATGCGCACATCTCCGTCATCGATGCGCGTGGACACGTGAATGTGGCCTTTGTGGTTCAGCGATTCAACTGCGTTTTTCAGGATATTCAGAAAAGCCTGCTTCAATTGTTCTGGATCGACCAGCAGCTTCGACATGTTGTCGGAAAACTGTCGCGTAATGGTGACTTGTTTTCTGTCGATTTCATGTGTCAATAAGGTGATTGTCTGGTCAAGGACCTCGTTGATATCCGTCGGGCTGTACCAGGGAGTTGAGGGCTTTGTGAAGTCCATCACGCTGGCAAGTATACGTTCCAGACGGGTTACCTCATCGACCACGATCTGAGCCGGCTTAGTACAACGATGGTTGGTGCCCAGCGTGCGGCAGATTGCTCGTGCAAATCCGCCGATTGTTACCAGAGGATTTCGGATTTCGTGAGCGACGTGTGCTGCCATTTCGCCGATGGCTGCAAGCTTTTCACTGCGAACGAGACGGTCTTGAGTTTCCTCCAGACGCTGGTACGCTTGCTCGAGTTTTCGGATCTGATTTTCCAACTTGGCGTATGCTTCGGCGTTTTCCAATGCCAGGCCCGCGTGGTTTGCAAAAATGGCGAGCATTTCCACACGCTGCTCGGTCAGCGGCTGACGACTATAGAGGTTGTCAGCGAGAATAACACCAACAGCCTCATCTTTTGCGACCAAAGGTACGCTGACAAATTCATTGGCGCCCATGAGGTCGCCAAGGCGCTTGCTTACTCGCGGGTCGTTTTGTGCATCGGTGACAAGGAACGGGCGCTTCTCACGAATAGTGAGCACCGGGAGTTCCTCGATCTCGTCCAGTGAAAACCGCATTTGCTTTGCCAGAGTATGGAGAGGCAACTCTTCCTTCTCGGTCGGCTGAGAGGACTCAGTGAGAAGCTCTGTCAGACTGCGATTTCGCGTTCCCATGTCTTGCCAGATGCGGATAGCATCTTCAGCGCCTGCTGGACCGACCCCCATTTGGCCTTGCAGAGCATTGTCGTGTCCGCTTACCATCAACAAGAAGGCACGATTGAATCCCAACGCCGGGCCGGCAGTGACGCAGGTCAACACCAAGTGCAGCAGCTTGTCCATGTCCAATGTGCCTTGGACAGCCTCATTTATCTGTCGTAGTATTGACAGGCGGTAGAATCCCTCAACGTTTTCGGTGACGTCTTCGATCACCAGGAGAGCGCGAGGACCTTCCGGGATTTGAATACGAGTCATGTAGAAGTTCACTATTTGCGGCGGCTGACCGGCTATGGCGTAGCGCAGATTTCTCAACGTGATCGGCATTCCGTTGTCCAGCACACGTCCGACGCAGGCTTCGATGTCGGCTGACTCGAGAAGTTCTGAAGGGAAAAATTCCCGCAGATGTCTACCCTCGACTTCATCGGACGAGAGTGTGCGGAGTTCACAGAATGTGCGATTTGTGGAGACTACCGTCAGATTGCCATCAAGCACCAGCAAAGAGGAGGGAATCGTTTCGATGATGCTTTCGCGAAATTCTTTGAGCTGTCTCGTCTCTTCATATAGAGCAGCATTTTCGGATGCCTTTGAAAGGAGATCGGCGACGGTCTCGAGCGTGGCGACATCCGTTGTGTCAAAGGCGTTTATCAATTCACTCTCCACATTGATAACGCCGGCAACCTGTTGGTCAGTGAAGAAAGGGATACAGATTTCAGAGCCTTCGACTATCTCCCCCGGAAAGGCAATGATACGGCGCGGCTCCTTCGAGACGTCATTTGCAAGGATTGTTTTGCCATCTTGGGCGCACAATCCAACCATGCCGACGCCGAGTTTCTGGCGATAAACAGATTCGGCGAGCACATTGTACGGTCCAGATTCAGCGGTAAGTACCACTTCACCGTTCTCATGATCAACGAGAAAAAGACTGACAGCCAGAAACGAAAAGTGCTTTTGTATCGATTCCGCCGCGAAACTGAGCATTGCCGACAAGTCAAAGGTGGAGACAGCCATTTTGCCCACTTGATTGATTATATCAAGCTCCGTGGCGCGCTTCTGGGCAAGCTCAGAAAGTCGTGCCTTTTCGACGGCGACAGCCATCTCTTCCGCGATCTCTTGCAGGAGAGAGGTATTTGCCTTCGAGTAGGCCATGCTCTGGCGGCTGGCCAGATGCAATGCTCCGATGACTTGTTCTTTTGAATAAAGGGGGACACAAATGAGTGATCTCAGACCGCGCTCAAACAGAGAGTTGTCCTCATCGAACTTGCTTCTGACACCGAGGTCTTCCTCGATAGTCACTTGGCGATGGTTTTCCACGTGCTCAAGGATGGAGCCTCTTAGCTGAGCAACATAGTTCTCTTCCGGACGTTGTGATCCGTCGACGCTGACAGCTCTTAGGGAGTAAGTGTTGCCAGAACTCTGTTTGAGCATGATCGCGAGACGGTCAAATGGAAAGAACTTGGCGAGTTCAAAAGCGACAATCTGAAAAACGCGATCAAGATCAGCCGGACCGGAGATGGCAGTGGTAATACGTGTCAGTGCTGCTATTTCCTGGGCTCTTCGTTCCGCTGCTATGTGGAGTTGGGCTGCATACTCGCTGAGTTCGTGTTGTGGCTGGAACTCGTTGTCGGATCCAAACACAACCTGCGAGGCTACGTGGTACGACAGGTCAGTGATCAGAAAGACATGCTCATCAATGGCTCTACCTATGGCTCCGGCCATTTCAATGAGAGATTCGGAGTTCTCAGTGTCTTGTTGGGCGAAGAAGTCGGCTATGGTATCTTTCCAGAGCAGACATGCGCGAACGATGGAGCTGAGAGGATAGCCGCGCTCCTCAGCAGTGTTTGTCCATGTTTTCAGGTCTTTTTCGCAACTCGTCGGTGTGGGATTGTCCAGCTGGTTCAGTATCAAGGGGAAGAGAGCGGAGAAGTGCTCCAGGGCATCACCTTGGCGCAAGAGCATATCCAAGCCGCCTGAGAGAGAGCACGTGCGCGCACGACGCAACCAGTCTTCCGAGAGTTCTCCAAGTTTCTCACGGAGTACGCGAGCAGCTTGTTGGGCTGTTGACTGGTATACAGTGCCTTGTGGTTGATCCGTCATTGCGCCAGATTCTCCTGCAACACGGACCGATAGATTAGCGTCGACCATGTTCATGCTACAGTAGTTTAATAGTATTTTCAATCGCAATTGTCCACGAACTGCCAGGTTCGATATTCAATTGCCAAATGGGCATTGCCGCGGACCCTTGGTAACTCAGTTCGAAACCACCCTCAGACTGGGAGACGGTTTGAATCGGCAAGACCCAGACTGTGGCCGGTTGATCCCAAATGTAATGAATGTTCAAGCCATAGTCGCGATCTGCGACGCCGAATTCGCCAAGTCCGGGCCACTCATTCATGTCGAGCAGGCCGCCAAGTTTCGCATCCGGGTCAGAAGAGTAGTACCAACATGCATCCGAGATGCCCGATCTAAGTGCCACAGCGAACTCGATTCCAAATCGCGTATTCAGTGTTTGTGTGCTGTTGTTGGTGACGGTATATTTTGATCTGAGGAGTGGCCGATCTCTTGCAATGGCCACTTCCTTTTCGATTGACACAGGCAGCGGCTGCTGTTCTATCCATACAGTGCCTTCGCGTCTCAAGATCGCCTTGGCTTCTTTTGCACTTCGCTTGTGTTTGTGCGTGTATGAGCCGAGGACGAAATCTCCGACTTCAGAATACTCGGCGCGCTCAAATTGATTCAGTGTGACACCGTCACCGAGAAAATGATCAATGAGGCTTTCCCGGAGGTACCAGTCGTAGTGCAATCTGTCTTTCAGATCAGGCTCTTTTGCAAGGACAGCGTCGTGAATGCTTCTTACCTCATCGTTTGGCGAGATGACTTTTGCATCGGCAACTTTTCTGTGGTATGCCTCGCGATGACGAGAGAGAGTATTGACGACGTTTAGACCCTTGGCTGCGATATCAAGTTCGTAAATATGACCTCCGTGTCCTGGCGTTAGGAAAGCTCTCAGCGATGAGGAGGCCAGAAGGACCTCCGGCTCTCCGTCGAAATCGAAATCCTCCTCTCGGATGTCCAGCCATTCTGATTGTTTCTGAAGAGCGTTTTCCGCGAGTTGTTCGGCTGCACAGAAATGTTCGAATACTGCTGAACGAAGGTGAGAAAGATACAGTCCACCAAATACCCCGTGCCAGTAAGGGCAATTGCATTGTCCGCGGTACAGCTCGCGTCGAGCTTTTTCATATGTCTCTGGTTCTGATTTCTTCAGCATTGCGACACGGTTGCTGACCTGGCACAGGCGTGCGTACATCTTGTTGGCTTCGGGGTACTTTACTTTGAAGTTTCTCCACGATCCACCGCGCAAAAACGAGCTGGCGCGGTCATAAGCCCCGACGTGTTTCAAGTGTTCGGCAACATCTTCGTACTCCATCAGCCGATCTGCGGGCAAAGCCCATTCAGTCATTTCGCGATAGGAAGCATCGGAGAGGTAGACTCTGCCGACGGGGGGGCATCGATCGGTCGCTTCACTGAGCGTAACAAGATTTATCCAATCACTGTTTTCCAGCAGAGTCTCGAAGAAGCTTTGCAGCCAACCGTTGGTGTAGACATGATCGAATGTCCGCGGCCACATGCCAAACTTTTCGCCGTCGTCACCGTACACGATGACATTGTTACCTTGCTCGGATGCAAAAGACCCGAGGTAGCTGATGGTTTCGTGTGGATGGGCGTACGGGATGAAGTACCGCAACTGTTCGCTTGCTGGATAAAGGCGAAGGATTCGACCCTGATCTTCCGTGATATAGCATCCGGAGAGCGTTTCGGGCTTGAGGCCTACGTTTCGGAAGTGAGAGTCGTCGAGCACCGTATATTCGGGGCCGGCGTCTGCGATGGAGGAGGTCAATGACTGTTCCCATACCCGCTCCGGCACCCACATGCCGCGCACTTTTTGGCCAAAGCGTTTTTCAATGTATTCCGAGAACATTTGAATTTGACCGATGCGGTCATTCTCGTGAAGCATGCTGAGTATGGGCTCGTAGAATCCACCGCCCATCAGTTCCACTTGGCCGCGACCAACTAGCGCCGCGATGCGGTCGACCATGTCCTGCCTGTGTTCTTCGAACCACTCCATCAGACAGCCCGAGATATGCAACGTCAGACGTATACCGGGCATTCTGTCGATGATATCGAGGAACGGCTCATATGCCTGAGTACAAGCAAGCTTGTAGATTTCATCAAAATTGCCCACAGGCTGATGGTTATGAAGGACAAGGGCAAAGTTCACTCTGTTCATAGTCTATTCCGGCACCATGTGCTACGAGGCGGCACGAAGACTTTTTGAAAAGGCCCCAAAGACTCTGTGCCTGTCAAGTCGCCATTACATCATGCATGTACGGCATCTGTTTTGTTGCAAGTCTGGACTTTCTGAATAGCGGTTTCGTAGAGGCTCACATATTCAGCGGCACTTCGCTTCCAGGACCAATCCTGCTTCATCCCTGTCAACATGAGCTTTTTCCAAGCTGCTGAGTTGCCGTAGAGCTTCAGGGCTCGCCGTATCGTATCGAGGAGAGCGCCGCCGGAGTAGTCTTCGAAGGAGAAGCCCGTTGCAGTGCCGTCGGCGAGGGCTTCAGGCGTGGCGTCGACGATTGTGTCGGCAAGGCCACCCGTACTCCGAACGATCGGGACAGTACCATATCTCAGGCTATACAATTGATTAAGTCCGCACGGTTCGTATCGAGACGGCATGAGGAACATGTCTGCACCAGCCTCAATCTCGTGCGCCAACTTGTTGTTGAATGTTAGGTTGATGCCGGCTTTGTCGGGGTAATGTTTGGTTATGTTTTCAAATAGCGTGTGATATCGCTTGTCTCCCGTGCCCAATAGGACGAACTGCATGTCGTGCTTCATCAGTTCGTCAATAATGGGAGCAAGAATATCAAAGCCTTTTTGATTGTCGAGTCGACTAATCAAACCTAGAAGGGGAACATCTTTCGTGGGTAGATTGTTCTGTTCCTGAAGTGCTTTCTTGCATGCAGCCTTGCCTTTGTGGTCGTCGGTGGAATACTTGGCGGGGATTAGGTCATCCACATCTGGTGACCAGACGTCATAGTCAATTCCGTTGACTATTCCGAAAAGATCGGAGCTTCGATCTCGGAGGACGCCGTCCAACCCGAAACCGAAATCAGGCGTCTGAATTTCCTTTGCATACTGCTTGCTCACCGTATTAATGACGTCCGAGAAGACGAGCCCTCCTTTGAGGAGGTTGAGTTTTCCATAGAACTCAAGTTGGCGCCAGTTGAAAATAGACCAATCCAGGCCAGTGAGTGTAATGTCCCAATGCCAGAATATGCCCTGATACGCGAGGTTGTGGACAGTGAAGACGGTGCCACATTTGGCGAAGAAAGGGTGATTTGCGTAGAGCGTCTTTATGTAGATGGGTGTCAGCGCCGATTGCCAATCGTTGCAGTGGACAACGTCAGGCTTGAAGTCCAGAGCAATCGCCGTTTCGAGTGCGCCACGCGAGAGGAAAGTGAACCTGGCATTATTGTCAGGAAAATCGCCCTTTGCGGCTCCTTCGGTTTTGTAGTTGCCGTAGAGTTCCTCTCGGTCGAAATAGGATGGATTATCCAGGAAGTGGATGGGTACATCCGAACCTGGCAGAGTTGTTGACCAGATTGTGGCCTGCTGTTCTGTCTGGCCGATGGGAACTGTGATCATCTTGCCGCTGGGACGCAGATCGGGGAATTTCTCGCGGACCATTTTGTACAGGGGCATTACTATGTGGACCTTGTGGCCGAAGTCTCCGAGGTACTTTGGCATGGCTCCCGCTACGTCAGCAAGGCCGCCAGTTTTTGCGAAAGGAACGACTTCGGGCGACACAAATAGGATGTTCATCAGTGGGTCCCCTTTTCATTTGTTTGACCGTTGACTTCTCTAAGGTATTCTGCCGCGCTTTCCGGAGCGACAGGATTTATGTAGAACCCAGTTCCCCACTCAAATCCAGCTACCTTTGTGAGGCGAGGGATTATCTCAATGTGCCAGTGATAGTGCTCAGCCTTACCTTGGTCGAAGGGGGTGGAGTGGATAATGAAGTTGTATGGTGGTTGATTGAGGGAGCTTTCGATCTTGCTGAGTACCAGTTTCATGAGACCGGCCAGTTCATCGGCTTCTTCGTTTGAGAGATTCTCGAAGTGTGTTTGATGTTCTTTGGGAAGGACCCAGCATTCAAACGGGAATCGCGGTGCAAACGGGGCAAAGGCCAGGTAGCTGCCGCTGTCAGCGATCACGCGTGTCTCGCTTGACTTTTCCTGAACGATCATATCGCAGAAGATGCACCGTCCACGATAGTTATAGAAGTTCAGGCAGTTCTTCATCTCGCGGGCGATGATAATCGGTACTATCGGTGTGGCGATCAACTGCGAGTGCGTATGCTCAAGAGAAGCCCCTGCCGCCGAGCCAACGTTCTTGAAAATGAGACCGTAGACAAATCGCTGGTCGCGTTTGAGATCGACAAGACGGTCCCGATAGGTGGTCAGGATAGAGGCAATATGGTTTCGAGGTAGCCCCGTCATTGTTATCTCGTGTTCCGGCGTTTCGATTATTACTTCATGAGCACCGATGCCGTTCATCAGGTCGTAGATTCCGTCACCGCGTTTGCCCAAGCTTCCTTCAATCTGTAGAGCTGGAAACTTGTTCGGCACTACGCGGACAGACCATCCGGGTTCATCCCGTTTTGTGCCACCTTTGCGGATAGCCGTAATCTCAGGTGGAGTTTTGTCTTCGTTTCCCTTGCAGAACGGGCAAAACCCGCCCTTGATTGGTTGCGGCGTGGCTTTGAAGTCTGTAGGACGAGCAGCCCGCTCCGTCGCAATGATAACCCAGCGATCCGAGATGGGGTCTTTTCTCAATTCAGGCATATACTATGCTCCTTCTGGCGGTTCAAACACGCCACATGATTTCCTCAAAATACTCCGAAGGAACGCGCAGCCTAAACGAAGCATTCTCCGGTGCGCGTTGTACTATTGTATTGTTCCTGCAAACCGTGACGGCAAATGATACGTCATCGTCTTGTTTGAGTCCGAGTAGGTCGAATGGACAAGCGAGTTCCAGAATTTGACCTCGTGCGACGGATCCCAGCACTTGAGAGCGACTCTTTCTGGCAGTACCTCGAAGTAGCCGCATGCGTGGAGTTTCACTCTGGAGCTCATCGATATGAAGTACGAGAGGCTGTTCGAGCTGGAACAGAAGTCGTATGCTGATCTGTGCCAGATTGGTTCCCCATTCGGTTTCTTCAGGATCGATTCGAACAAAGAGGTTTTCGAGGTCAAAACCGTAATAAACATTTCGAATCAGCCGCCCTGATACTCTGTGCATCGCGCCTTGTTCTCGTTCGACGCTGTAAAGTCCGGCGGCGGTCCATTCGAAGTAGTCTGTACGAGTGCCGTCGACAACTACACGCAGTAGCCCACGCGGCTCTGTGTAGAGTTGGTGGAGTTTGGTTCCGCAGATGGCGTTGTTGAGGAAGTCTGCTGGTTCATCCCCGAGAGCGGTGTACACGTTTTTCAAGTGTTGCCGGAAGAGGCGGTCAAAGAGGTCGTCTTGGCTAGATGAGTGATCGTCGCCGTACCACCAGAACCAGTCGCTACCCTCTGCTACATAGAACTCTTCCCATGCCCGTTCTATAGAGGCGGTATCTGGAACAGTACCAGACTGTTCCTTGCCCTTCAAGAAGCTCCGGGTACGGTGTAGGTACTGCCATGCCTTGTTTTTCTCGGGATGACCTGCCCAAGTGTAGAAATCGTGATTGATCCAGGATCCTGCCTTCATATGCGGCAGCATCTTCGGGTTACTGTGGTTCTGCAGCGCGTCCCCGATTTTGACAGTCTCTATCTGCGGGTCCTCTGCCATTCGTCTATACATGAGACGCAGGAAGTCAGCGCCGGAGTTCGAATAGTACTCCCACGCATTTTCGCCGTCCAGAATGATAGACACTAGGAGCGGAGGTTCACCGCTTCGACTTGCGATGCGGTGAAGACGGTGCATCAGGTCGTCAACTGCGTCCTCGGCAGACATTCGCTGATACTGAAATCCTATGAGGTCGGAGAGGTAATGGTCTCGAAAAACCATTTTCACGGACTGCCCGCCTTCGCAGACGCGGTATGGGCGATAAAGGACACTCGGATCTCTCAGGTGGTAGTTTTCGTCTCTGTGAAGACCGATGCCAAAGGATTCCTCCAGGATCCCCTCGTCCGACGCCAGCCATTCGATGCCGGCGCTGGCGACGATAGGTATGATTTCTCGACTCACGGAACCCTCGGAAGGCCACATGCCCCGCGGTGCATCTCCAAAGACTTTCTGGTGATATTCGATCCCCTTTCGCACTTGTGCCGCTGCGTCTTCGGGATAATCGTAAGGTGTGTCCGGAAGGGGGATGTGTGGCCGTGTTTCGCGAGCGGAGCGAATATCGCACAGCAAAGGCAGGATGGGATGGTAGAAAGGGGATGTAGTAAGCTCAACTTGTCCGGAATCCTGGAGTTCTTTGTGGAGCGGGACCACTTGTTTCATGATTTCAATGTGGCTATCCAGGACATAGGATTTGTCGTCTTCGCTGAAGTCCTTGCCTTTCTTCATCAAAGCTTTCAGCGTATCATCCTGCTCAACCGCACAAGGATGAATCCACGCGAGATTGTTCCATACGAGGAGATCTCTGAGATCTTCTTCGGCAAATCGCGAGAGCACATCCGACGCTTGTCTCCTTCCGTAGCTGCGCTGGAGCAGTAACTCCCGGAAACGCGGATATGGGTTTACCATGGTCTGCCAATTTAGCATGAAGCTATCATCCAGGATACGGATGATTTCATCTTGATTCAGGTCAGCTGTTGGCTTTCGGGCGATTTCCAGTAGCAAGTCCTTGACTTCGCCGGAGTGAATCTCTTCGATTTGTTTCAGCAAGGACGGCACGAGATTGATCGATAGCTTTATCGCCGGTTGCTCACGCACGAGAAGAGCCATACCGTAATAGTCCTTGACCGTGTGCAGACGAACCCACGGCATGGCCGTTTCGCGTGACACGGGGTCAACGTAGTACGGTTGGTGCTGATGCCAAAATATGGCTACTTGGACTTTTCCCATCAACTGTTCTATCCGAAGACGCTATAGTCTATGCGAGGAAAGATGCTGTTTCTTGATTCCACTTCCGCGAGCCAGTGTTCATTTATGCGACCAGAACGGATCGAGTCATACAAGGAGCAGAAGCTTGACACATGTTCTTTTGTGCGCTTCACTGCGTAGTCGACCATTGTCCCGGTTTTCATTATGAAAGCCCAATCACTGCTTTGAGCCAGCAAAACTTCGCGTGCCGCCTGATTAAGGGCTCGCAACAAGAGGCCGTTTGCCCCAGGGTTGCTTTGGGCTAGTTCAGTCATTCGTTCAGACATTTTGTGCAAGTGCCGATAGATCCAGTCGTTGGAGCCTTCAAGCCAGACCTCGTTGTAACCTTTCCAGCCCCAACTGGAAACAGACGGCTCGGAGACCTGATTGATTGGGTGCTTCGCAAGGTACTGGCCCGGTGTGACAAGCCGAATACTGTCCTGATCATGGTGGATCTTCCTGATCAGAAGATCCAGCCATTCCGGCCCTTCAAACCACCAGTGACCAAAAAGCTCTGCGTCATACGGCGCTACAATTATCGGCTGCTTTTTCAATAGGGAACACAAATATTCCGCTTGCTTCTGGCGATTGAACAGGAAATCTGCTGCATGATCAGCTGCCTTTTCTTTCGCATTGTCAGGATCATAAGGCTCTTTTTCGTTGGTTGGGCCCGTGATTCGGTGGTATCCGATACCGATATTGCGGCGCACGCCATCACTGTGTAGGTAAGGACGCACATACTCGTATTCGAGATCATGCCCGAGATCTCTGTAGAACTCTCTATAGACGTAATCCCCGGGGTAGCCGTCTCTTGCGCTCCAGACTTGTCTTGACGATTCAAGGTCTCGGCCAAAAGCAGCTACTCCGGACGGACAGTAGATTGGGGCGAAAGAACCGTATTTTGGGCGTGGGGTCGAGCGCAGGATACCGTGGGCGTCTAATAGGAAGTAGTCGATACCGACATGCTTGAGCACTTTATCGACGGATCCGTCATAGCCACATTCAGGCAGCCAGAACCCACGGGGCTTGCAGCCAAAAACCTGTTCATAATGATCGACCCCTACCTGCACCTGTGCTGACACTGATTTGCTGTTTCCCAAGAGCGGCAGGAATGCGTGTGTTGCTGCCGATGCAATGATCTCCAGTTTGCCAATGTCCTGGAATTCCTTGAATGCTCGGGTGAGGTCACAACCGCAACGGTTCACGAAAGTATCACGGGCGGTTGTGAACCGCCAATGGTACATTAGGGCAAGTTTGTTGAATTCCGGCTGCCAGCGCGTGCGCTCGATTTCGCGTTCCGCAAGCTGCAATAGGGAATCAAGATGCCTCAGATATCGCTGTTGCAGAAGCTCATCTTGGAACATCGAGCACAATGTCGGTGTGATCGACATTGTCAAGGAACACTCTACGTTGTCTCTTACCAGACCATCAAGGATTCTGATGAGGGGCACGTAGGTTTCTGTAATCGCTTCGTAAAACCAGTCTTCTTCCAGAAAGTCCTCGTGTTCCGGATGACGCACGTATGGGAGATGTGCGTGTAGGACTAGTGCCAGAAACCCCTTTTCCATATGCTAACACCGTAACCTGTGTTGCTTGTCGCCATCACACTTGTTGCATGATCCGCGGTTGTTTCACTTCTGTCCTTCGAGTGATGGAAAGAGTAATGGTCCGCTCCTCAATACCGTCCGCAGATATTGCCACAGCTGGAATGAACTGCCGTCCATTGGGAAGAGCATATCTGAGTGTAAATGTGCCGTCCGGACGCAACTTGACTGGTGTGCCCTGGATTGTCACAGTGGCGTCAGGTTCTGTTGCACCGTACAAGATTAGCTCGGCATCCACCACGAACCTGAATCCTCGGCCATGAACCATTTCCGGGGCGGCAGAGGCCATGCTGCTTACGAGACCGGAAGCGAGTTCTTCTTCGAAGCGCTGTGCCAACTGCTCGCGCGCTTCCAGCGAACCAATACCTATCTGATGTGCTCCAGAAAGAGTGTAAACCTCCTCGAAATCCTCTTCCTTGCGTGCCCACTTCTCGTCGACCACGTCAGATACGTCGGATCTCGGAGGACGGATGGCATTTGAGCGGGCCAGCGAAAAGAAATCGCCCCCAGTTCCCAGAATCCCGATTTCTATGCAGTAGTTGCGATCTGCCGAGGGAACGTTCACGTACCAATTGCTTCCTTCGGGATCGATCGCGACGTCAAACGAGGAGAGGTTTTCCTTGTCGTCAAGGTTTGTGCCCGTGATGTCATAGACGCGCAAGATGTGCTTTGTCGTGCTCCATCTCGGACCAAAGTAGTCTCTGGCTTGGGATAGACTGCGTTCCGCGAGTTCCCAGTAGGCGTGAATCCAGTGTGGGTCTCTTATCATCAATACCACACGGCTTTCGTCGTAGTGCGTGGAGATTTCTCCAGATGTGGCGGTCGTTTGTACGGCAGGCTTCGCCGTGTTTTGAGTCTTTGCCTTCATTCTAGACAGTGTTTTGGACGCTGTCTCTGCTTTTGGCTGTTTGGTTTTGGTCGGTTTCTTTCGTGCGACCCTTGCCGCTGCTTTGCCCGCCTCTTTTGCTGTGTAGTGAAGCGTAAGCGCGCTGATGATCTGAGCCTTTGTCATTCGTGAAGTGACCTTGAGACCGGCGTCCTTTGCCATATCCTTCAGTTCAGGCTTTTTCATCTGCCCAAGTTCTTTTGAAGTCATTTTCCCCCCCCTCCTTTCAAATCGGATGGCGGCTTGCTGCACGAGCATCTGTCGATCTGTGCTTGGGGCAGCTCTTAAGACTACTCGGATCCCTGAAGAACGCTGTCTCATCCACGCTATCGGTGGAGCCTATTCAGCATGACCACGAGATCGAATCACAAGACTTCTTGGGAGATAACCAGAATTTCGCTGAAGATGTGCGAATACATGCAGCTCGGGAAACTCCTTTTTCCTCAAATCCGCTTTTTGTGAAGTACGGCGGATCAAGACAACGTATCAGTAGTGAATCTACACTATGTAGCGTCAGGTGTCAATACTTTTGGCTGCCAGCTCTTTGACAAGAAAATTCGTCCCAGCGAGCAGGGCATCGAGGGGCATCTGTTGGCCTGCCGTCGGATCGAAGAGAACGCTGGCTCGCGCCGGAAATTCTTCATCGCGTCCCCAAAGAACGACTGTGACCGGTAGTCTCGGGAACAGGTCCAGCGTCCATGCTTCATCTCCAAATGAGACTCTGTTTCCGCCCAAGGAGTGCGCCACGAGTCCAAATTCGGATGTGCACTTGCCGAATCGCTCCACAAGTTGTTGTGTTGGCACCGCATGGGGGCCGCGGAAGTAGATGCCGCCACCATCAAATTGCTCAGCGCTTACGAGCTCTTCCCCCAAAGGCGCCATTCTTGCGTTAATCAGATATTGCACACCACTGAGTTCGAGGAGGAAATTGGGCTTTCGCTGCTGCTCCCCAGGTGCGGGTGTGAAGACCTCTGCCGCAGGATCAACTATGAAACGTGTATTCAATACTGGCAATACAAAGCCATTACTACTCTTGCACGCACCAGTGCGAGAGCAGACCTCGGCAGGGTCAAGAGATTCTAGTTTTTCCCACAGAGCCTTGTGTATCATTTGCGAATGATCCTGTTCTCTATTACCGGCATTCCCAGAAGACCCGATGGCTTAGGATCCAGATCAAGCATGTTTGCCGCCGTGTTGGATGCTCGTATTGTAAGACGGTTTTCCCCTGGCACAACACGATCGGTGATGTCGAGTTCATAAGGTGTCCAAGTCATCACTCCTGCAACACGGTCATTGATTGTGACCTCAGCAGAGCCTTTCATTTTCGGAAGACAGAGGACCAGGCGACTTCCGGCGCCCCATTGCTTGAGGGTCACTGTTTTCTCATAACAGCACGTGCCGGAGTAAAACGGGAAACCAGCCTCAGTCCAAGTTCCGCATTCAACGCTTCTTGCTCCGCGAATAGCTCTGAGCGTGGGAAGACTGGCATCTGGGGCGGCGGTAATTTCGAAATCACCGAAAATTCTGAGAGGTTCGAGGAGTCCGCCCTGAGGATCGTCCACCATCATTTCCACTTCGATCGTATTGATACCTTTCTTTGCTGCTCGAGTGATGTCTGTCACAACGTTCATTGGATCGTAGACGTGCTGTTGTATGAAAGGCTTCACTTTCTGTGAGTTGAGCGTTACTTTGGCTTTGCCCCGGATGGTTGACTGTTCGCCGACGAGGAGTAGGTGCTCAGGCATCGACGTTATGCGAAACTTCGATCGATAACGGATATTGACGGGTGGCATCTTGTCATCTAGGGGAGCAGGGCCAAAAACCAAGTACAGCAGTGGCTCGTCATAGGGTATGAGCTTGAAAGCGCTTTCGAGGGGATGCTGCTTCCAGTCTGTCGACTCGGATGGCACCTGTATCTCCCATGCCCTGAGTGGCACCACGTTGTCCGATTCCGGGGTCAAGGACCACTTACCAGTCAGTCTTATTCTGTTCTTCTTCACGACGGTAGGTGTTGCGTCAAGGTTGGATTCGGTGCTCCGGTCGAATACGACGAACGACGAACTCCTTGCCGCCAAAGGCAAAGAAAAACTCACTCGCTTCCCGTTTCTTACGTGCGGTAGAGCCGACTTCTTACCCGTTGTCGGATCCCACCGTTGAGGCAGCGCCTCCATGGGGCAGGACATTTCCGTGTCATTTGCATCGCGCTGCGAAGTGTTTGCAACAAAATATATTTCACGGTTATTCTTGCTTCGGTGAAGCACAAAGATATCCTGTTGATGTCTTGATGTGATTTCGGCATCGCGAGGCAGGGAATCGTCCAATACATCTTGCAGATCATTCTGGAACATCTTGGTTTCATGTAGGAAGACAGCGCGCCCGTCGTACGGATGTTTCTTGACCGAGACCCTATTTTTGCCGGTAGGCTCAGAGAAGAGGTTTGACAACTTCTCGGCCCATTCGGGGTCTTCTCCAGCTTCGGGTGTCAGGTGTGGCAGCGCGTCAACTGCAATCACGATGCCACCGTTTGCGATGAAATCCTGGATTTTCTTTATGCTATTGCGATGGACGATACGGCAGCGTGGCAGTATGAGTATGCGATATTGCTCGGGACCTACGACGATGTGGCTGTCATCAATCGCTGCATTCTGGAGATCGTCCTCATCCAGATACGCAAAGTCGCGTTGGATTTCAAGCATGGAGCGCGTGAGAGTAACAAGAAAGTTGCGGATCTGCGTGGCTTCCCTTTTCTGAGTCGGCATCAATCCCCACATCGATCGTATTGGATAGAGAATCGCAATGTTACATACGTGTTTACCACCGGTGAGCATGTAACTGAGACGTCGGACGTAGGAGGCGTATCGATTGTGATGTTGCCACCATGGTTGGTGGAAGAACAATGAAGGCGCCGCGTCTATTTTCCGAATGCTGTCAACCGAGTAGAATAGTCCGTGCGGCACCATCATGTTCACACCTAGGACATACAGCCAGTCTGTGATCCAGCGCATATCCGATAGATTCAGCTCCCAGCCGCTTGCTCCAAAAGTCTCGCACATCACGCGTCGTTTCCCAGCCTGATGAGCAACGGAGCTTACCAGCTTTGGTCCCAGATTCAGAGCCGCATTTTTTCGGTCGCCAACGCGCGGAATGATCAGGTCGGTACCGGGGATATGAAAATTCTTGAGAAGCGGTATCAAGTTGCCCAGGTAGTGGGCCTGTGTGAGCGGATCTTCCTCCGGACTCACGTGCCCGACCAATCGGAGCTTGTGTTCGTCGCACCAATCGTGTATCTGCTGGAAGAAAGAGCTGTTGAGTAGTCTGAGGATTGTGGTGCGATAGTCACATCGAATCTTTGCCGTTCGTGGCCCCATTTCTTCGCACAAAGCCGGTAGAAAGGGGCGCAGATCGTAGCCGTTCATCTCTTGGAACAGCTTCAGGAATTCGCCGGTCCACGGAAATAGGCCCATCACTTTCGGTTCATCCGTGAAGATGCCCGGAATCAGTTTGTCAAATTCGTCCCCATAATGTTTGTAGTATTCCTCGTGCGTTAGGTCAAGGAAATGCCGCACGACTTCTGGACGCATCAAATCGGCGAATGTCTGAAAAGTGCCGTCATCAGAGTACTCTTCGTCCACAAAGATGAACACTTTCCATTTTCCCTCCGGCGGGCGCCAGTGAAAAGCAAGACGCGGACCTGATGATTCGGAGCGGGAGTGGGGATGATACTTGATCATTGGGTAATATGATCGTGGCCAGTATGCGCTGCACTCTCGATCACGGATTGTGCCAAAATGATCGGATAAATCGATATGTTCTGCGTTCGGAGTGAGTGGCTCACCAGTGAGTCGGTATGCGAAGGCAGCGACCGGTCGCCCCGCGGGCAGCAGAATTTTCAGGTCGTCGCCACCTTTGGTTTCCTGGATCTTTATCGATAGTGTGCGAGCCTTGTACTCCGGATGGTCCCATACTACTCTGCCACCTGCCATGCCGCTTGGGTAGGGATCTTCATCATAGAGCCATGGCTTGAGGCCGAGGCGTCTGGATTCCTCGATAGTGTGAGTAACAATCTCAAACCACTCTGCGGACAGGTGAGGCGTCTGCATGCCCAGCCTTGGATGCAGGAAGAACCCGCGTATTCCCTGGGCCTTCATTTCGGTGAGCTGGCGCGTGATCTCGTCCTTCTTGAGACGGTGATTCATAAACCAGAATGAGGCCGGCCCGAAGTCCAGGGGCGGTTCTGAAAACGACGCGCGACTCATTGTGAAACCCCTTAAACCGAACGCCCACAGCACGCAAGGACATGTAATGACCTTTGCGTACAAGTGTGGATTCGTTGACAGTGCATAATGACCGTGTTATTATCCCGGAAAGAGAGGATATTTTCCAGCCCGTAGAAATGCACTTCCGTTTGGTAATATTCATGCAAAGAGAGGTACAGTGAAAGAGGATCTTTTTGTTGGCTTAGATGTGGGCACTCAGGGTGCAAGGGTTGTCGCCTGTAATTGCAGGGGAGACATCATAGCTTCAGCCTCACAGGCTTTCGATTTGAGAAGTGAAGCCCCTCTTATGCCGGGATGGAATGAGCAGGATCCTTTGATGTGGTGGCGATCGGCGCGTTCCTGCCTCGCAAGGTTGGTCGAGAGCTTGAAGAAGGAAAGTGGCCGTCACGAGCAGATCGTTTCATTATCTGTTGATTCTACGTCCGGCACAATCCTTTTGTTGGATAGATCCGGTAATCCTATTGGCAAAGCCCTGATGTACAGCGACAGTCGTTCAACGGTCGAGTCTGACCGGGCCAACGACGCGGGCAGCGAATTTTTGGCCAAGATGGGTTATCGGTTTCAGCCCGGGTTTGCGTTGCCAAAAATGATGTGGTTGGCCGAGCATCGGGCAGAAGACTTTGAGCGTGCGGCCTACATTGCTCATCCTTCAGACTATCTTCTTGCTTGCCTTGGATGCGATTTGGGCGTCACAGACACCTCCAACGTGCTGAAGAGTTCCTACGACTTGATTGACGACGGTTGGCCGGAATTCATTGAGCGAGACCTGGGGATCCCTTCCGAAAAGCTTCCACGTGTTGTGAAATCAGGTAAGATTATCGGTGAAGTTGATGCAGATGCTGCCGCGGCAACGGCATTGCCAGTTGGAACCAAGCTCGTAGCCGGCGCAACTGATGGTACCGCCGCATTCTTGTCTTCCGGGGCAACGGAAGAAGGCGATTGGAACAGCACGCTTGGCACCACCCTCGTAATGCGAGGCATTAGCCGTAAACTTGTGAGAGACCCAAAGGGACGACTCTACTGTCACAGTCATCCGGATGGATGTTGGCTGCCCGGAGCCGCGAGCAGTGTGGGGGGTGAATGTCTCGCGAAACTTTTTAAATCAGATGAGCTTGCCGAACTTGACCGAGGAGTGTCAAAATCGATTCCCAATGATCTGCTGGTTTATCCTCTCGTTCGAAAGGGAGAGCGGTTTCCATTTGTCGATCCCGATGCGACGGGCTTCGTGATTGGCACACCCAGCAGTGATGCTGACAAGTATGCATCTCACCTCGAGGGTGTCGCTCTTGTCGAGCGTTGGGCAATGGAAGTGTTCAAAGAACTCGGCGCTCCGACTCACGGGCAGATCTACGCTTCGGGAGGGGCGATACGAAGCGATGTGTGGCTGCAACTTCGCGCTGATGTTCTTGGACGACGGTTCAATGTCTCTTCGAATGCGGAATCCGCTGTCGGTGCAGCCATTCTTGCCGCGGCGCCTATTGCCTACAGCTCAATTTCAGAGGCCGTGAGCAACATGGTTCGCATTGACCGTTCGTTTGAACCGCGGTCAGATTACGCAGAGTATTTCCAAGAAAAGAGCGAGCGATTGCAGGAAGCATGCCACAAGCGGGGATACTGCTAGTTTCCGTGATAGCTGACTGGATGAAGTATTATTATCCAATGCCAAGCCGAGCATCAATAAGTGAAGAGAAACACACTCACTCTTGGAACACGTAGTAGTCGACTGGCGTTGTGTCAAGCCGAACAGGTGGCCGCGCTGCTTCGACTGAAATGCCCAGGTCTCTCCGTCAACATCCGAAAGGTTATTACCCAGGGCGACAGAGAAAACAGCCAGCCACTGCAGAACTTCAAGGGTGTTGGCGTGTTTGTGAAGGAACTGGAAAAAGAGCTTCTTGATGGGAGTATTGATGCCGCGGTTCACAGCCTGAAGGACATGCCAACTGATCTTCATGAAAGTCTTGTTGTAGCCAGTGTCCCAATTCGCGAAGAGTGGCGTGACGCGCTCGTCTCAGCTAGTGGCCTTTCACTAGCTGAGCTACCCTTGGGTGGAAGAATTGCGAGCGGTAGTCCTCGGCGAAAGGCGCAGATACTTGCCGCTCGTCCTGACCTGAAGATCGAACACATTCGCGGGAATGTCGAAACACGCATCAGCAAGATGCGTGGGCAAGGGATGGACGGGATTGTCCTGAGTTATGCTGGGCTGTTGCGTTTGGGTCTCCAGGATCAGGTGACCGAAGTGCTCGATCCTGCCGTCGTCATGCCCGCTCCGGGTCAAGGGGCAGTTGCAGTTGAAGCTTGTCGCGATGATGATACGTCGCTTCAAGTACTCCGGTCCGTCCATGATGAATGTCTTGGACAAGCCGTGACGGCGGAGCGTGAATTGCTTCGACTCCTCGGCGGGGGATGTCATGTCCCCATTGGTGCACTTGCTCAATTCATTGAGGGAGACCTCTTGAAGCTCGAAGCTGTGGTGTGCTCTACTGATGGCAAGCGAATTATTCGCGCAGAGGCAACCGGTGAACCCGCCAACCCGAAAGGTATTGCGTCAGTGGTGTCCGACGACCTTTTAGCGCGTGGAACTTTGGAGTTGATCGGTCATCCTGGTGCCTCTGAGTAGTTGGTTAGTTAAGGACTCAATGGCAGGATACTTTTTGTGCCGTACTATGATGCATATAACTGTCCTGTGCAGTCTTGCATATGAGCAATCATTCAACACAGAAAACTGAAAAGCCGTACGTGGCGAAACTGGCGCAACTGCCGCAGGCACCCGGGGTCTACATAATGAAGGACGCTCGGAGTGCTGTGATCTACGTGGGCAAGGCAAAAAACCTTCGCTCACGTGTTCGTTCGTACTTCCAGGATTCTTCAAGTGATGAGCGATTGCATTTTCCGATGATCGTGGACAGTGTTCACGACATCGACTCTGTTGTGACCGCTAACGAGCAAGAGGCTCTCATCCTTGAAAGTAACCTGATCCAGCAATTCAAGCCGCGTTATAACATCAACCTCAAGGATGATAAGTCGTTCATCAGCCTTCGCCTTGACTTGGCAAAACCGTTTCCAAGACTCGAGATTGTCCGCATGCACAAGGGGGACGATTCGCTCTATTTCACTAGCAAGGAGCGTTCGAGGAATGAGGTGTTCCGAGTAAGAAAGCGAGATAAGGCAATCTACTTTGGGCCTTATTCTTCAGCTTCATCTGTTCGCGAGACTGTGCGCTTCATAAATCGTATATTCCCAATTCGTAAATGTCCTGACCGTTCATTTCTTAGCCGGACACGCCCGTGTTTGTACAATTCGATCAACCAGTGTCTTGGTCCTTGTTGTGGAAATGTGGATGAAGAAGCCTATCGCGAGATTCTCGAAGAAGTTATCATGTTTCTTCGCGGACAGAAAAGTGAACTCATCGAGGAACTCGAAAGCAAGATGAAGGCAGCCTCTGCCTTGATGGATTACGAACGGGCAGCCGGTTTCCGCGATGAGATAGAGGCGATCCGTAAGACTGTTGAAAAGCAGAACATAATCGTCACAAAATTCATCGATCGTGACGTTTTTGGTTTCTTCCGGGAAGGCGACGAGGTGCAGGTGCAGGGAATGTTTGTTCGTGGCGGAAGACTGTCCGATCTGACCTCATATCGACTCAAGGCTTTGGGATTACCACAAAATGAGTTCGTCTCATCGTTTATCAAGCAGTTCTATGTGCGCGACAGTTTTGTGCCCAAGGAGGTCGTAGTTCCAGTCGAAAGCGAAGATTGGCCGGTTTTGGCGGAGGTGCTTTCCGAGCGAAAAGGCGAGAAAGTCAGCATTATTGTCCCGCAGCGTGGCGAAAGGATGTCGCTGCAAGAAATGGCGAATCGAAACGCCGAGAATGCATTTCGCGCGGAAAAAGCGACGGTGGATCAATCAAAGGAATTCCTTGCCAGTGTGCAAGCTGAACTCGGACTGAAGCAAGTGCCCTTTCGTGTGGAGTGCTTTGATATTTCGAACATAGCTGGGAAGCAGGCTGTCGGTTCGATGGTGACATTTGAGAACGGTCTTCCCAACAAAAAGCGCTATCGGCGGTATCGCATTCGCGACGTCAAACAGGTCGACGATTTTGGCATGATGCGGGAAGTGCTTTTGCGTCGGTATTCTCGTGCGGCAAAGGAAAAGGATTTCCCGGACCTTACTATTGTTGACGGCGGCAAAGGGCAACTGGGCGTGGCGACCGAAGTACTATTGCAGCTGGGAAAAAGCGACCATGATGTAATCGGGCTGGCCAAAGCTCGGCGCAAGACTTCCGGTGGCAGCAAGACGAAGGAAGTGATCGATCGCGTGTTCGTGCCTGACAGCTCCGATCCGATTCAGTTGCCCGAGGAATCGCCAGTTCTGCGATTTCTAGGGCGCGTACGTGACGAGGCACACAGATTTGCCGTTGCCTATCACACCAAATTGCGCAGACAGTCTTTTCTGCCCAAGCCGTTGGAGGGCATACCGGGTTTGGGAAAAGGCAGGCGAAAACTCCTCATTCAGCACTTCAAAAACATAGGCAATCTTCGTGAGGCTAGTATCGACGAAATAGCGGGGGTGAAAGGGATAAGTCGAAAGCTTGCTGAAGCTGTTTGCGATCATCTTCATCCCGAAAAAACGACGTAGGCGGTCTTCAAGCGATTGTCTGATCGTCCATTGTGATTCTATCGATACGATATCGCCTTGCAGTGGCAAAGGGCATCAGCTACTCTATTAATTCGTTTGGGTGTGTTTGGTATCGCACATTGTAATATTGAGAGAGCAAAATGGCTAGAAGCAAGCAAACGAGATTTCGTAGAGTCAAGTTATCCCTGAGTGACCTCGTGGGCAGAGATTATGTGAACGCGGTGTGCAAGACGCGAGCCCGTCTGACGGGCGAATCCGAAAAGATGCTCAGGGCAATTGCGACGGAGAAGATCGATTTCTATCCAAAAGAAGTCCATGAAGCACTTATTGATCTGCTGCCACAGCTTGGCAAGAAGTTCGGTGCTACCTTGAACAAATCCGCCTGCGGCGTCACAACGTGTGCGTTTGTCAATAACTCACACATAGACCTTTCGCCGCTCACTGGGCTGGGCTACTATCGTGTATCCGAGAGTGGCAAGTTGCACATCATTTCAAAGTCTGAACACTACCATGCTTCAGTCGGACACACTTTTCCTGGCTATCGGTTGATCGATAATGCGAGGAAGCTTGGCATTCTGAATGCAACGCACAACAACACGCGTGGCCACATCACGCGGCTGCTTGAGGAGGAGCTTGTTCGTGTTGCCGCTGGGATCGAGCCTGGAGACCGAGCCGCTCTTGACAGGGTGATCAATTCGAAGTCCAAATCAGTCCTCAACCGAGTGATCAATCTAGGGACGGGCAGTATATCGGCGGAGGCTGCGATCAAGTTGGTCCTTTCTCGTTTCTATAAGGTGCAAGGTGATTCTCCCAAGCCAAAGTATGCTGGACGTGTTCCGGTTATCATGGTCCTCGGTGATGCAGACGGCAATACACAGGGGAACTACCATGGTACCACAATCGCAGGACAACTTTTACGCGGAATGTGGCCCAAGTTGTGTGATGCTTTTGAAAAGAGTAATACAATGCTTGTGCGCGCACTCCGACCAAACAGTATTGGTGATCTGGAAGCAGCCTTCAAGAAGTACGATAAAGGGAAGTACAAAATTGCTGGCTTCTTCCACGAATTGATAATGATGAACTATGCCGCGACGGAGATCACACGCCAGTTCATCAGGAAAGCCTACTCACTGTGCAAGAAGCACGATGTGCCAACAATTGTTGATGAAATTCAAACATGCGTGTGGAGTCCGGAAGTACTGATGTTCAGGGAATACGGAATCAAGCCATCGATCGTAGTCGTCGGCAAAGGATTCCCTGGGGGAGAGTTCTCGGCTTCGAGGATACTCTTCAACTCCGATCTCGATTGCTTGCCACAGTTTGGAGCATTGATTACAAACGGCCAGGAAGAGCTCTCTGCCCTGGCATATCTCATCACAATGCGCTGGGTGGAGGAGAACGCTGAAGTAACTGGTGCCGTAGGAGAGTACTTCTACGAACGACTCGCAGCTCTTGCTGAGGCTTATCCTGACTATATCAGCGGAATTGAAGGCCGACGACATCTTGCAGGAATCGGATTCCTTGATCTGTTGAAGGCGAAAGACTTTGCAGCTCGGATCAATGAAATGGGTTTGGATATCAGTGTCCAGTCTTACAAAGCCAATTGCCCGCCGAGCGCATTGGTCAAGATGCCGTTGGTAGCGGGTTACGAAGCTGTCGACGCAGTGATTGCAAGAATGAATATCGCGATGGCTGCCGTGGCCAGATAGCCAAGGATATCTTCCGGCGAATGAAAAGATGAGAGCCCAGGTCGGTTGACTTGGGCTTTCTTGGTTTGCTGACAAACACCTGCCGTTGCGTCTACACAACAATTCTCTTAGCGACAGACTTGTGTCCAGTGCCTGCAAGCTTCCGAAGGCTTGATCTACGGTTGTAGCGGAGGGGCTCCTGACTTTCCCCAACTTGAGGCGAAAACGCTCAGATCTTCGAATTTCACGACGTTGTCTACGTACATGTCACCGCTGTATAGCATTCCGAAGTCGACAGTTCCCCCAGTTGATGTCAGAACAATACCTTGCACGAGCACTCTGAGATACACCGGACGCCACGCTGTCGCATCATAGTTGCCGACAGGGAGAGCCTCGATCTGGAAAGTCCCTGCAGGGTCAGTGATCACTGTGTGGACTGTCACGATACCTGTGCCTATGTGCTTTGTTTCCACTATGAGAAGATCTGCGTGATCCGTTCTTCCCTGGAACCAAACGGTGCCGGACAGCGTTCCCGTGCCGCCAGGAGTTTCGGTCACCGTGGGTGTTACGGTGTCCGTCGGTGTATTGGTGAATGTCGCAGTATTCGTGAGAGTTGGCGTATCTGTCGGAATTGCTGTATTCGTGGGAGTATCCGTTACCGTCGGTGTATCGGTGATTGTCGGAGTATCCGTTATTGTTGGCGTATTGGTGGAAGTGAAAGTATTTGTCGGGGTTGGAGTTACATCTGAACAACACGATCCTTTTGCCGCTTGGTACGGACTGAGGTCAAGGGCCGAAACACACCCATCCTGGTTCATGTCGGCGCAAGGGTTGAACTCTGGTTGACCACTGCAGTAGCCCTGGGCTGCAACGAACAGATCGTCATCCGAATCACCCACGCAGCCGTCTCCGTCCATGTCACCAAGGAGGAGAGAGTTGTCGGCACACTCGCATGGCAGACCGGTTGCTGGCGTTAGTGTGACAGTCGGAGTTGCTGTTGCAGTGTCGGTTGGTGTGTCCGTAGGCGTAGCGGTGTTTGTGGGAGTATAGGTATTGCTTGGCGTATAAGTGTTCGTGAAAGTTGCTGTGTCAGTTGGTGTGGCCGTGTTGGTAGGGGTATCGGTAACGGTCGCCGTATCAGTAGAGGTGTATGACGGTGTGATAGTTGCCGTACCTGTGGCGGTTGCTGTGTTGGTAGGTGTGCTGGTGTAAGTAGCAGTTTCTGTATATGTTGAAGTATTTGTAGGAGTAGGCGTTAATCCGGGGCAGCAGCTTCCCTTGGCAAGCTGAAACATTGTACCGTCAACTAACGCCGTGACACAGCCGTCTTCGTCCATGTCCGCGCAGGGTCGAAACTCTGGTTGTCCATCGCAGTATCCTACGGCGGCATTAAACAGATCGTCATCTGAATCACCCACGCAGCCGTCTCCGTCCATGTCACCAAGGAGGAGAGAGTTGTCGGCACACTCACATGGCAGACCGGTTGCTGGCGTCAGCGTGACAGTCGGAGTTGCTGTTGCAGTGTCGGTTGGGGTATCCGTAGGCGTAGCGGTATCTGTGGGAGTATAGGTATTCGTTGGCGTGAAAGTCTTCGTGAAAGTTGCGGTGTCAGTCGGTGTGGCCGTATTGGTTGGCGTATCGGTGATTGTCGGTGTATCTGTCGGTAATGGTGTTGGCGTGTCTGTCGGCAATGGCGTTGGCGTGTCTGTTGGCAATGGCGTTGGTGTATCGGTTGGCAGTGGTGTTAGTGTATCTGTCGGCAGTGGTGTTAGTGTATCTGTCGGCAGTGGTGTTGGTGTATCTGTCGGCAGTGGTGTTGGTGTATCTGTCGGCGTATCTGTTGGCGTATCTGTCGGCAATGGTGTCGGCGTATCCGTTGGTAATGCTGTATTTGTCGAGGTAAAGGTTAACGTATTTGTTGGTGTGGGCGACGGGCAGCAGCTTCCCAGTGCTGCATTGAAAGGGCTGACATCGCTAAAGTTGATTACACCGTCAGCGTTCATGTCTGCGCAAAACGCAAAGGAGGCGGGGTCGTCTTCGCACACTTGGCCTTGGAATCCGTTGAATAGGGTGATGTCATCTGAATCAACACAGCCGTCACCGTCAAGGTCGCCCAGAAGCACGGTCCCGTCGTCACACTCGCATGGTTGAGTTGACCAGTCGGGATTTTCGCAGGCTTCAGATGCTAGTATGCAGGTTGCGGCCAAGGGAAATGTGAGCATAAGCAATAGAAAGCCAAGATATGTATGTCTCATGCACTTCATTTCGACCCTCCTCCGGTGCCTGGTTTTCAATTGATTAGACACTACCCGTAAAACACGGCTGGGACAGTGGCAGATTTAGACAAGAGACGTTTTTGGACAAGAAAGCCGACGCACCATCCTGATGTGTCGGAGCGCGGATTTCCCGACTTTGAGTAAGCGCCGCAAACAGCGTGCCTGTTTGCGGTCATTCGGTCCATTTCAGGATAAAAACGCACAATGATTGTATTGGTAGGCATTTGCGTCTGTGCGCTGTAGGTCGCGATGAATTGACCATATGTTGATTACTGTCAATGTGTGTTCTCTGTGCAACAGAATGCCGGAGACAATGACATAAGTTGTGCAAGGACAATGCCATGTGTGGTGATTACAAAATAACACATGTTGCACATTTTGGTAGACCTTCGGGTCCCGCGCTGACTGTTGAGCCTTGAATCTCTGCGTCAGTTGGCGGGTCCTACAGCTGTGATGCCGTTGCCCGTCAACATGTAGAGGATTGGACTGCTTGCGTTGGGGACGAAAGCTTCTACTTCTTGTGCTCTGTTTTCCCAAGCGACTTGTCCGGTAGCGATGTCGATCGAAACGATGCCTTTGTCCTGTACTTCCACAATGACCTCGGTTTCCGAAGCGGCTACGGGCCCCAAACCCTGAGGGACGCTCCAGAGCTCTTCACCATTGGCAGGGGCTAAAGCTGCCAGCCGGTCATTTGTAGCTGAGGCGAGCACAGGACCGTCTTTGAGAACGTAAAGTGGACGATCAAATGGTCCTTGCATAAGGACTCGCCAGACTTGGTCGCCTGTTTGAGTGTTGATTGCAGCCACCCGATATGAGTCCGAACCAACGTACATCATGCCTTCGCCAATTGCAGGCATAGACCGTATTGAGCCTTTTGTGTCGACAGTCCTTTCCCAACTGTGTTCCCTTGTGTGTGATTCGAGAGCCTGAACCATACCGGTATTGTCGAGAAGGATAAGATTGCCGTCGGCGATTATCACGGGCACCGTGATCTTGGCATTCACTTTCACGGAAGCGTTGACTCTCACATTCCCCAGCTTTTCCTCTCGGAAGCTGTCGTCCCACACTGTGCTGTGAACTGATATGCCGCCCAAGGCACCGTATCTCATGGCAGCCATTCTATAGAGGACGCCGTCCCAGCCCATAATCCACACGCCTTGTTTTGTAGGAGCGGGGCCGGTGGAAGCCGCAAATGGCAGGAGACCTTTCAGCTTTCCTATTCCCGATTCGAGGTCAATTATGTGCAGTCTATTTGTCGAAATTGCGCAGACTGTGTCTTTCCCGGCAGCCAAAGGGAAATCCAATGGGGCTTGAAGTGGATAGACCCATAGTTCTTTACCTGTTTGAGAGTCCAAGGCATGAATCTCATTCTTGGGGGAGACAACGTACAACATGTTGCCCAACAACTGAGGTGTGTCGGATGTCGTGACATCCGTCGTCCAGAGGATATCGAGACCAAGCTGCTCAAGAGGCTCGGGATCGAGAAGGCGATCATACGGACCCATCTCGGCGACCGGGCTAGTGTTTTCAGTTTCGTCAGCAGCTTCGACCGAGGCAGTCACACACCACAGAAGTGTTGACATTGTTGCAAGTGCGATTGCAAGTAGGAAACGTGTGAAACCTAGCTTTGAGTTGACCGCCATTGACGTATTCCTCCAGTTAATTCCATAGCCGTACTGCTTGTCCATCTGAACGTGGCTGGCAAGAGCCACTTGTGCGGCATTACCTCAGGCGTAGTAAGTTGATCCGTAAATGGGGAACCGACGACACAGGTCGCGCACTTGTTCCAGAATATTGCTGCATGTCGTGGCATTACCACGTGTGCGCAATACTTCGTCAATCCATCCTGCAATGAGCACCATCTCTGTCTCAGTCATCATGCGAGTTGTGAGAGCAGGTGTGCCGATGCGAATTCCACCGGGCACTTTCGGAGAGTCGAAAGGAACGTGATTACGGTTGACCGTAATGCCCGCCATATCGAGCCAGTCGGACGCTTGCGACCCTGTTATGTCTTTCTCGCGAAGGTCGATAAGAAACAGGTGATTATCGCTTCCACCGGTCACAATGCGATATCCTCGCTGTGATATCTCTTTTAGAATAGCCTGGCAGTTTAGCAGTATTTGCTTTTGGTATTTGTTGAAGGCGGGCGAAAGTGCTTCCTGCAGGGCGACTGCTTTGCCGGCAATAATATGCATGAAAGGTCCGCCCTGGATACCAGGAAAAATGTGTTTATCCACCAGACCTGCATACTTTTTCTTGCACAGGATAATGCCGCCTCGGGGGCCGCGCATCGTCTTGTGTGTAGTCAGCGTCACGAAGTCTGCGTATCCGACCGGCGTTGGGTGGAGATCAGCAGCTACCAATCCGGCGGTGTGAGCTATGTCAACGAAGAGTATGGCTCCTACTTCTGTCGCGACATCCGCGAAAGCCTTGAAGTCTATGAAACGAGGATAAGAGCTAGCTCCCGCGATAATGATATTGGGCTTGTGCTGTTTGGCAAGGGAGCGCACTTCTTCCATGTTGATGCACTCTGTCTTACGGTCAACGCCGTAGGAGTACACTTCAAAGAGCCTTCCGGAAAAGCTGTTCTTGCTGCCATGTGATAGGTGTCCACCGTGAGCTAGGTTCATGCCCAGAATAGTATCGCCAGGTTTAATAGCAGCAAAGAGAACGGCCATGTTGGCCTGAGACCCGGAATGGGCTTGGACGTTGGCATGTTCAGCGTTGAAAATCTTCTTTGCCCGCTCAATAGCGAGCTGTTCGGCTTGGTCGACGAACTGGCAGCCGCCGTAATGTCGGGATCCCGGATAACCCTCAGCGTACTTGTTGGTCATGACAGAGCCCATGGAGGCAAGCACGGCTTCGCTTACGTAGTTCTCCGCTGCGATAAGCTCAAGACCTTCGCGTTGGCGCTGAAGCTCCGATTGAAGGATGCGACTAATCTCCGGATCAGTATGTCTCAGAGCGTCAATTGTTGGACAACTGGTGTCGCAGATAGGCTTCGATGAATCGGTCGATGGACCCGTCGAGGACGGCGTTGACATTTCCTGTTTGCTCTTCCGTTCTGTGGTCTTTGACCATTGTGTAAGGTTGTAGTACGTAAGATCGAATCTGATTGCCCCAGGCGATCTCGCCTTTGTCTCCGTAGAGTTTTGCGAGTTCAGCCTGCTGCTCCTTTTCCTTTATCCGCAGGAGGCGGGCTCGCAGCATTTTCATAGCCGTGCGACGGTTTGCGTGTTGTGACCTTTCATTCTGGCACGAAACGACTATGCCGGTTGGCTGGTGCGTAATACGCACAGCCGAATCGGTCTTGTTCACATGCTGTCCGCCGGCACCGGATGCGCGAAAGTAGTCTACGCGCAAGTCTTCTTCGCGGATATCTACTTCCGTGTCTTCGTTGACTTCGGGGATCACATCAACCGCCGCGAACGAAGTATGTCTTCTCCCGCTTGAGTCAAATGGAGAGATGCGGACAAGACGGTGGACACCACTCTCGCACTTAAGATAGCCGTAGGCAAGAGGGCCCTTTGCAAGAATCGTGATGCTTCGGTAGCCGGTCTCATCACCAGGTACACTGTCTATCACACTTGACTCGTATTTGTGATCCTCCATCCACCTGATATATAGGCGGGACAACATCGCCACCCAATCGCAGGACTCGGTGCCACCTGCTCCCGCGTGAATGCCTACAAAGCAGTTTGCCCCGTCATACTTGCCGCTTAGCAGCGCGCTCAGTTCCAGCTTTTCAAACTTCGCAGATGCACTTGCGAGTTCCCGCTGTGCTTCCGCAAGTGTACTGCTGTCTCCTTCCTCACTTGCAAGTTCGAAAAGAGTCTCGGTGTCTTCCACCTCACTTGCGAGGCTTTCCCAAGGCTCCACAACACCCTTAAGAGACTTGAAGGCTTGGATCGTTTCCTGAGCCTTCTCCTGGTTCTGCCAGAAGTCCGCGGCGCCCATTTGCGACTCTAACTCGGCGAGGCGAGAGCGCTTACCCTCTAAGTCAAAGAGACCTCCTTAGCTGCTCGAGCCGGTTCTTCATCTTATCGAGTGTTTCCATTATTTCACGTTCCATGTTTGGCTCTCCGTGTGCTTCTTTTTCAGAGACATGCACGGTCATTATAGTCGTGTGAGCGCAGCGCGTCAAGGATAGTGAAATCATCTGCGGGAGCGTCGGATATGTCGAGAAATGCTCACGATCTTACATTACGCGTTGGACTCATGTGCCGTGGACTGAGAGCTTCCAGCATAGAGCGATGAGGCCCATTAGGAAGATTACTCCGTCAACAACCACTACAGCCACCGCATTGGACAGCAACAGGCCGCGAATGGAGAGAATCATGAAGATGGCAAGTGGTACTAGTGCGAGCAGAAGCCACAGTCCAAGGGCGGGAAGGACATGGAATAGACCTCCCAGGAACAGGACACTAGCTGCCACCACAAGCAGTAGGGCCGTTATCCACCGCGTCAGGCGCTCACCGACAAGTGTGGGTAAAGTCTCGGCGCCCAGGATTCGGTCCGATTGCACGTCAGCCAGATCGAAAAGGAGCGACCTAAGGAAAGATAGTGACAGCACAACTGTCCAAATGACCAAGCTGGCGGGGATTTGCCTTGTGCTGCTTCCAATTGCAGGCAATACCGCTGTTACCAGTGTCCAAGCGAGAGCACTGAGGATGTCCTTTGAAGCAGGAATGTCCTTCAGGCTGAGTGATCGGGAGCTTTTGCTCTTGAAGATGGGTGTGTTGTAAAGAGCCCCAAGAAGATAAGCAAACGCAAGAATGGGCAGGACCGTTGTCGGTCCGACCGAGAAAGCAATCATCAATGAAACAACGGCTAGCGGCGTACTCGCAGTCCACACTGCCGCCCGGTGACTTCGATAGAACGCGGCTCTTTCGGGATTGGACCGTTCCTGTTCTGCAAGGGACCGTGCCATGTTGAAGGTATATATGAAGAAAACGTAGGAGAAAGCAATCACGGCATGAGGGAGATACGGACCAGGCAGTCTCTGGAGAATCTGTGAAGCGTAGCAAAGAGCAAAAGCTGCCGCCGCAGTTGATAGGTTTGAGAGTGAAATCACGCCGACTATGCTTCTAAGAAGGCCTGCAATTGTAAGCCGACGTTGTCCGTACCTCTGGATTCGTTCGATGATCTCCTGCGTAATCCAGGTGGGGGTGGAAGCTCCTGCTGTAACACCGATCAAGTTGAACTGGCTCAAGCTTTCCATGTCCAATTCGTGGACGGTTTCGACGTGCAACACCGAAGCACCTTCATTCTCGGCGATGTCGACGAGGCGACAGGTATTGGCGCTGATTCGTCCTCCCACCACGACAACGGCGTCACATTCGTTTGCGAGTTGTCGGACTTCTTGCTGGCGTTCGTAAGTTGCCTTGCAGATGGAATTTACGACCGTAATATTCTTTGCTCGGCTCTTCAAGATATCGGCAATCTGCTCGAAAAGCGACTCATCAAAAGTCGTTTGCGCTACGACGCAAACCGGCTCACTCAGCGTCACGTTTCTTGCTTGCTCAAGGGTACTGACAACGACGGCTTCTCCACTGCAATGCCCGAGAAGACCTACGACTTCGGCGTGATCACGGTCTCCAACAACGATGACCATGCGTCCGTTGGCGGATTCCCGCTTGATAATTTTCTGTGACGCAAGAACATGCGGGCATGTCGCGTCCACAATCTCCAGGCCGAGTGATGTCAGTTCATCCTTCTTGTGGGGAGAAATCCCGTGTGCACGAATGACGACTGTCGCCTTCTCTGGATGATCGTAGTCTTCTCGAGCTGTTACGCCGCGCTCTTCGAGCATCTCTAAGGCTTGAGGATTGTGGATTAGAGGCCCGTATGTGTAGACCGTCCGATCTCCTCGTTTGGAGACATCCAGTACCTTGTCGACGGCACGCTTGACGCCCATGCAGAACCCGGCGGTTTTTGCAAGACGGACTTTCATACGGCTACCACAGTATCTGCCAGTAAGATGAACCGGTGAATTACAATCACCTCAAGACTCATCACAAAACCAAGACTATTATATCGGTTTCGAAAGCACGTGACGAACAGAAAGAGATTTGCTATTTCATTTCTTGATATTCGATACAGCGTGTGTTCAATGGGCACTCGCTGCATTTGGGATTGCGTGGACGACAAATCATCTTACCCAGTCGGACGATATTGACGTGAAGGGAATATCCCTTTCCCTTGGGTAGGACCGGGGCCATTTCCTTGTCAGCTTTTTCTGCGGACATTCTGTGGGGAATCAGTCCAAGCCGACGTATTACACGATGCACGTGTGTGTCAATCGGGAAGACGTCACGATCAAGAGCAAAAGCCAACAGGACGCTGACTGTTTTCGGACCAATTCCCGGCAGGGGAGTTAGCAGATTGTATATCTCGTTGTCGGTCTTCTTGTGGAGAGAATTCAAACTCAGTTGGCCAAACCGCGATCTGACCCACTGGAGGATGATCCTAAGGCGACGGCTTTTCTGGTTTGCCAGACCGCCGCAACGAATGGAGGCGGCGATAGAACGGATCGGAGCCTGCAGAACGTCCTCCCACGATGGAAACTCTCTACGGAGAGAACGATATGCGCGTCCGCTGTTAACATCTGTCGTGTTCTGAGAGAGTATAGTCCGCACGAGTTCATTCAATGGATTCCGAGATCTCTTTGGCTGTTCGGGACAACCGAAATGTGCTTCGAGTTTTCTTGCTACCCAAGCCAGCTTTCGTTCGAGAGTCACCGGTGACTTCTTCTCTTGCATTGGTCCGTTTATCAGTTCTCTTGCGTGAAAGAGGTGTGTCGTTATAATACGTTCTCCAACGGATTTCGCAAGGAGAAGCTATGAGCCGGTTTATTGCGCGCGCTTTTGACACGTTGGGGTTCTGGTTTGTAATGATATTCACTGCTGGCATGCTAGTATTGCCAATGATGCTTATCGACAAGCTTTCGGAATGCCGGTAGGAGCTAGATACAGGTTTCTTGACTGAGTCTACAGGAGCGATGTCACTATGCGAATGAGTAGTCTGCTTGGTAAGCGTACGAAAGAAGTGCCAAAAGAAGCCGTCACGGCAGGACATCAGTTTCTCTTGCGCGGCGGATATATTCGACAGGTGGCTGCGGGCATATATTCTCTCTTGCCATTGGGCACACGGATTGTACACAAGGTCCAAAGCATAATTCGCGACGAGATGAATGCTATCGGCGGTCAGGAAGTCGAACTGCCATTGGTCATGCCTGCCGGTCTTTGGGAGGAGTCCGGCAGATATCATGCGATTGGTGATGAACTTGTCAGGTTCGCCGACCGCACTGATCATCCAATGGTGTTGGGAATGACGCATGAAGAGGCTGTTGTTCATCTCGTGCGCAGTGAACTGAGCAGCTACCGGCAATTACCTTTCATGGTTTACCAGATTCGCCTCAAGTTTCGAGATGAACCACGGAGTCGTGGGGGACTGGTTCGCGTCCGCGAGTTCACAATGAAAGATGCCTATTCGTTTCACGGTACTCAAGATGATCTCGATCAGTACTATGAGCAATGTCTTCATGCGTATGAAAGGATATTCCTACGTACGGGCCTCAGCGATGTCATATGCGTCCAGTCAGATACCGGAATGATGGGTGGCAAAGTGGCCCATGAATTCATGTTTCTTACTGAGGTTGGCGAGGACACGCTGATATTGTGTGATGCTTGCGACTATCGAGCAAACCGCGAGATCGCTGCATCAAAGCGTGAGTTTTCTGAACCAGAAAAGGACGGTCCGTCCGCAGAGCCTGTTGATACTCCCGGCGCCACGACAATCGAAGGTCTCTCCAAGCAGCTCAAGGTGAAGCTGGAGCAGTGTCTGAAGAGTGTTGTGCTGATGACGGACAAGGAAGAACCCGTACTGGCAATGGTTCTGGGAGATGATGAAGTCAATCTTCAGGGGCTGAAGAGAATTGTGCGTTCAGATCTTCGCCCGATGCGTGTGGAAGAGTTCGGCACAATCGACTCCGTAGCGGGTTTTGTTGGCGCAAAAGGGCTCGACCGAAAGAAGGTGCGATGCATTATTGACCGACGTGCGGCACACGCTTCTGATCTGGTGGCGGGCGCAAATCAACTGGATAAGCATTTGCTTCACATTTATCCAGCACGCGATTTTCCAGATGTTGAGCAGGCTGACATTGCGATGGTTAAGCCCGGTGAGGCCTGCCCCAAATGCGGCGGAAAGTTGCGAGTTACCCGAGGAATCGAGGTGGGGAATATCTTTCAGCTTGGCACGAAGTACACGGAATCGATGGGCTGCACCTACACAGATGAGAGCGGCGTGAGTAAGGTTCCCATTATGGGCTGCTACGGAATCGGTGTAGGGCGTACGGTAGCTGCAGTTGCAGAGGAACGAAACGACAAGTTTGGCCTCATGTGGCCGATTTCGATTGCTCCGTATCAAGTACATATTTGTGCACTCAACGCGGACAAAGAAGATGTCGTTGAGGTAGCAGAGAAACTGTACAATTCGTTGCTTGGCGAAGGGCTTGAGGTCATTTATGACGACAGAAGCGAAGCCCCAGGCGCTCAGTTTGCCGAGGCCGATCTTATCGGAGTTCCCATTCGCGCGATCGTATCTCCCCGCAATCTCAAAGACGGCAACGTGGAGTTCAAGTACCGCGTCCCTGGCAGGACAAAAGAGGTCGATCTGGTGCCGGTGGCCGACGCAGCACAGCATGTGAAGCAGAAAATCTCGGAATTGATGACCGACTGATCTACGCAAAAGGGTAGGAGTGACGATTGTAGATCATATGCTTAAGGTGTGTGGTAGTCTGAAATTTATGGAGGGCGCGGTAAGAGTCGATACAAAAAATCTCGTGGAGATAAGCGATTCCCAGGAAAAACCGGGACACAAAACTAGTTTTGCAGAGCGCTGTGTAGCTGTTCTCCATTGACCAGAACAAAACTAGTATTGTGTCCCGGCTTTTCCCCGAGATTGCCGCGTCGTTTGCAGTAGCGAACTTCTCTCAATGACTAGCAA
>Ga0180433_10000927_pt1 | contig 49646 bp, 40 predicted proteins | sample SS_ome_8_FD_132980 | JGI IMG/M metagenome (GOLD analysis project Ga0180433, IMG submission 132980) | Hypersaline lake sediment archaeal communities from the Salton Sea, California, USA - SS_1_D_1 metaG | ecosystem: Environmental > Aquatic > Non-marine Saline and Alkaline > Hypersaline >...
GTTTACGTATATTGTTGTGTCGTTGTCCCATTCTCCTCCTGTGCCGTAGCTGTCTGGGCTGCATAGTACGTATGTTGGTGCGTCTGGTCCTGTGTTGTCTAGTCTTAGTGGTTCGTCGTCTGTCCCTGAGACTGTTGTATCTGTGTTGCTTGCGTTGTCTGCTATTTTGTAGGTTATGGTGTAGTCTCCGTCGCTTTCTCCTGATATATTTATATTAAAAGTACTGCTTCCTCCACTAGGAGTTGTATCATTATAGTATTGATCTGTTAATCCTGTTACTGTTATGTTTACGTATGCTGGGTTTGTTTCTGTCCAGTTTACTTGCATGGTTGCTTGGCTGTCGCTTCCTTGGTCGTACCAGTTGGTACCGTATCCTTCGTCTGTAAATATTGCGTCGTCTAGTGTTGGCGCTGTTAGGTCTATTGTGATTGTGTCGTTTGCACTTGTCCCCCAGTTTCCTACGTTGTCTTTTCCGCGGACATAAAATGTGCATAGTCCTTCTGCTCCTGTGTCGTTGTCTTGTTGGTCTCCACCGCTGGCTTGTTCTTCTGGTGTGTCGTCGTTGTATTCCATGTAGTAGTCTTCTACACCGCTTCCAGCGTCGTTTTCCCCTGACCAGTTAACATAAATGTTTGTATCATCATCCCATTCTCCTCCTGTGCCATATGAGTCTGGGCTGCAGAGAACATATGTTGGCGCGTCTGGTCCTGTGGTATCTTCAGTGCAAGTTATAGTTCCGCTATCTGTGTTTGCTACATTATCATATATTGTTACTGTTATTGATCCTGCGCTGTCATCGTCGTTTATTGTATATGCTCCTTGGTAATCGCTTGTTGTGTCGTTTCCTGGTGTGTCCCCTCCAAAGGTTCCAAAATGTATGGCGTATACTCCTGCGTCTCCAGCATCTGTCCCTGTTGCCGTAAATGTTGCTGTTGCACTACTATCAAAACTATTTGAAAAATAGAATGTATTTGTCCCTGTTACACCGTATACTTCGTCTGTATCCCCGCTTTCACCATATGCGCTCATCGCATCTGTGAGTGTTGGTGCGGAGTTGTCTTCTTTGAATGTGTATTGTGTTGTACCTGTGTTTCCCACATAGTCTGTTGCTGTGTATGTTACCGTTGTATTTGTATTATCGTCTGCATCGATTTGGTATTGGAATACCCAGCTTTCATTTGTACCTGCGTTACTTGGGTTGTCACCAAAGGCTGTGTTGTCTGTTATTGTATCTACACCTGTTGCGTCACTTGCTGTTCCATTTATCCAGTAATCTTGTGTTGTGCTCATTTGGCTTCCGTAGACACCTGCGGTTCCATCGCTGTATTCTTTATATAAAAATATACTGTTTTCTTCTTCTGAGCTTAGAGATATTGATGGGTTTGTAGTGTCATCTGTTGTTGTGAGTGTTATGTTTTGTACTTCTCCACAGTTATTTATTATATCTACATATAGTGCTGTTGTGCTTGCACCGTTTATCTGGTAAAGGTTTGAATCGTATAATGGAGTTGTGTCTTCTGTTGCTCCTACTCCAAAACCTGCTGAGAAGTTTACTTTCCATGCTCCTCCTGATTGCCAGTTTGCGCTTCCGTCTGCATCTACGCTTATGTTGAATGTGTCTGATTCCCCGCTGTTATAGTAAAGTGTCCCACTTGATATGTCTGTTGGATCTGATATGTATATATAATTTGAGGATTCTGTTATGTCTATATCAAAATCTGTTGGATCTGTTGTTCCATAAAAAATATTTTCTCCTGTGTCGCCTGCTACTGTGTTTCCTGCGTTGTCTGTTATGTTGTAGTATATGTCGTTGTCCCCACTGTTTAGTGTGCATTGTCTGTCTGTTGCGCCTCCTGCTGCTCCGTAGCTTCCTTGTTGGTTTGATTTTATTTTGTATCCACTTGCTGCTATGCCGCTTGTTGCGTCTGTGCATCCGCTGAAGTCTCCTTGGCAGGTTGAGTCGTCTTCGTATCCTGTGTTTGGTGCGTATCCGTCTCCTCCGCTGTCATCATCTGCGTCTTGTGTCCATGTGTCAAAGCTTGGTGGTGTTCCGTCTATACCGTTTGAGAATGTATCACTCTCAACAGTTGTAGAATAATCTGTACCATCATGTACTCTCATTTTTACTGTTACTGTTCCATCGGTATCAACCCATCCTGATGCTGGTTCTTCTTCCCATGCCAAATCATAATTTGTTTTATCATAATTTCCAGAAGTAACACCTGTAATCCGGGCATAATAGCTTCCAGTGGTAGGATCTGCTGGTGATCCACTTGTAGAAAATGTAAATAAATAGGTTAAAGTATTTGAATCTGAATCGGACACTGTACAGTCAAAAGTGAAATTGTCGTTATCTAGATCCCATCCTGCGTTTCCCTCATCAACAAGGTTGAAGCTGTCGATCGTTGGCGCGTTATTTGAACTTTCTGTTGTAAACTCATACGTTGATGTGTTTTCATCTGTTTCTACAAATGCAAATTCTTTTAGTCTGATTGTCCCTTTAAATTCTGCAAACATTATCCTTGCTGAATCTATAGTTATTAATTCTCCACCATTTTCAAATGTTGTCCATGTGTTTGCTGCAAGTTCACCTTCACCAATAGTTATCCAGCCATTTTCGTTATGTATATCTAATGTCCCTATAATAGATGCGCCTTCTTTTTCTTCAAACGAAGCTGCATATACACGAACTGCACTACAATCTACTGGTGCTTCACTTACATTAAGATATAAGAAGCTTTCAGGTGTGCTACATGTTGCATAAGTTCCTGTGTTTCCATCATAGGCACTAGTTTCACTGCTCCAGGCACTATCTGGATCCCAAGTAGTTTCTGGAGTTTGATTACGAAACAAATCACGTGCGCGTACTCTCCACCAATATTTAGTACCATCACTATTAGCCTGACTATAGGTCCATCTATATGTTCCATCTCCCACTGATTCATTTGTCTGCCTTAGTGTCCATGTACCTGTACTATTTTCCCAGAATTGAATCATCATGTTATCACTATCTGGGTCACTAACATTTATTGAACACTGGGGAGTTGTTGAAACACCCGTTGAACCATTTGTTGGGCTTTCACTTGTTTCATCTATTTCTGGTGCTGAGTTAGAAGCAGAATATGTAAATGTGTCCTGAGCAGGTGTTGGATCCCATTGACTATGACTGTCATATGCTTTAGCATAAACCCTATATGATTTTCTGTCAACCCATGTATTAGAAGGTGTAAATGTCCAGTCTTCATCACCTGAGTTAAAACTTCCATCCTGAGCACTTGCAGGAAAATAATAACCAGAACAACCCACTTCATCACAAGCATCATCCCATTGGTTACCACCAATACAATTACACCAGTATGTATTATCTGTGAGGTTACGAACACCAACATATACGTTGTTAACCTGAACATCATCTGTTGAGCCACCAGTAATTGTGGATACATCTGAAGGATAAGCAGTAGCAGGTATGTCATCTATTGAGGTGTCTGGTGGATCACTCGAGTAAGTTACTCGCATGTATACATAATCCTCATAATCTGTATTATGGCATCTAAGACAATCCTCTGTTTCATTGTCAAATTTATCAAAATAACCATGAGCAAGGACTCCTATCTCTCTAGTATAATTTTTTTCTAACTCAGGAAACTCCTCAAATTCAACAATGTAATCCTGATACTTTTCATCAAAAATTATATATTTTTCATCTTCCTCTAAAATATAACTAAGGTTTCCACCTGTTAAATTATTAGGATAAATATAATAAGTTTTGTTTGTGTTTGAAAAGTTTTTATCTGTACCATTGTATCTATCAACAATTTTTAGTTTCAACCAATCTATATAACCAGTTTCACCTGGCATATATTTTATATTTGCTTTTGTAAAATTTATGTTATCAAGGTAACTATAAGATGTTCCCTCGTTTTCTTTACCTTCATAACCAGAGAGAAGATAATCTTCAAAAACATAATGTTCTCCATCATATGTATGAAACAATGGGCATTTAAAATTATGAACAAGCATATCATTTGCATAGTATACATTGTATTTTTCAACATGAAAATTATATGTTTTTGCTTTTTCATATTTTTTTTCTATTGATTTAATAGTTGTATAATCTTTTTCAAAGTTAAACAATCGATCTCCTACTTTTAAGAGACCTGCTGGCTTCCATCCTTTACCAGTATAAAACATATGATTTGGAGTAACTCTGATATTGTTGTTAATTATAAGATAATATTCTCCCATTTCTTCCATTTCATGCTGGAATACTTTTGTAACTTTCGCGTCGACAATCTCTCCGGTTGTCTGATTATATGATTTGACCATGTCGTCTATCTGTATATCTTCAATATTTTTTTTGCTACCATCAGCCATAGTAATATTTGTATCAGATAAAAAACAAAGTATTTGACATCCTTCTCCCTCATAACATACATGAAATAATCCACTTTCGTCTACATAATTAGTAATGCTACTCGAGACAGTAGCCTGCAGGGTAAAATCACTACCGCTAGACGAATGACTATCTTTTGATTCCCATCCACTGGTGTCATGATTCCATATCTTAAGCTCAACATCATTCCAAGCGGAACTACTTTTTCCATTCCAGTATGCATCAATTTGATCTATCCAACTTCTTGTTTGGGTTATATCATACTCATACCATAAATTTACTCCCTGTGCTTGTGGAGGATCACCCTCACAGGGTACCATATTCCATTCATTATAGTTCTCATCATTATCTGTTGTTTCAGTCTCCTGAGCAGAACTGTATGGACTCCAGGCTGCGTCATCTGGATCCTGAGGAGTACTTGATGCCACATCATATTCTGCTTTACAGTTTGTTGTACTCATTTTATAGGTCGCAGTTAAGTCTATTACCACGGGATATAACCTATCACTGTTTGTAAGCCATTCTTTTCCTTCTTCATCTATAACCTTTGAAATTATGTATTCATTGCCCGTTTTTGTGACCTCATAGTAAATACCATAGTTTTTAATGAACGGGTAGTCAAGCTCATACATTACAGGTTTAGGAATAACCCATAATATTCGATCGGTTTTTCTATCATAAAAAGAAATAGAACCATCAGACTCTTCGACAAAATAAGTGTTTTTTGTTGTAAAACCCATTTCTATCTCGGGTTTATCAAGCTGTGCAATAAATTCCCCTGTTGATCTATTTTTCACAATGAATTCTTCTATAAGCTGGGAGCTTGTAATAGTATATTTGAGATCTATACCATCATAAATTTCTGGATAAGTTAAAGTATTATTATCAACTATAGCATCAACATTATTTATATCTGCAAAACTCAGATCATCAATTGAATATGTAATGTCACTATTATTTACTTTGTATTCTAAAAAATCTTTTCCAGGTTTATTTTTATAAGTTGTTTTAAAATTGTTTTCTTTATTTATGAAATTTCCATTTGGTAAAGACTTTATTGATGTATCAACAGGTTTGTATCTTTTTTCAGATCTATTATAATAGTTTTGTATACCAATATACATAAAATCTGAGTATGTACCATCATAGTTATCAACTGTATCAATCTGATAAGCTGAATGATTAACTTTTTTAAGATCAACCGTTGTTTCAAATTCAATTTCAGATGAAGATGTTACATTCCATTCTATTGTATCAAAAAGATTATTGTTATTTGTATCTAAAAGCTTGTAATTATGAACTTCTAAATTTTGTCCTTTTAAAAAAGATGTTAGATTGATTTGTTCTGAATATCTAGTCTCTGGAATATTTGTATTAATTTTGAAAGTACTTTTGTTTTGTAGGTATGGTCTTACTTTTATATGTTTAACAAAAGCATTTTTGTTTTCTTCTTTTATTTCTTCACTTTTTAATTTATAGAATTCAGTGTCTCCATCAAAAAACTTTTCTGCAAGATAATTTGTTATATTTTTGTTAACAGGTATTTTTGATATGTGCCTTGCAAGATTATTATATTTATTTTTCAGATGAGTGGTTGTTTCATAGTCATAAAGATCATCTTCAGATAAAAGAATGTAGCTTATCCTTCCGTTTTGATTTATTTTATCAATACTAACCGCGTTTATCTGCACATTTTTTTCAAAATTAAGATTGAATGGTTTAGAAAAATCTACAAAATCTAATTCCTTTATTTTTTCAGGTAGATTTGTTATAATGTTTTCTAGTCTTTTTCCAGAATTTGATGTTATTTTGTTTCTATTATAACTACTATTAAAAACTGACCTATTATCGACTAATATGTCATTTATTTTAATGTTGGAGGTGTGTACTGCTGCAAATATCACTTCTGTTTCTATATTTGATCTGATCGTTCTATTTACAGTGAATTCTTCAAAGGGATTAATGCTTAATTCTTCTTCTTTTTTATCAACAATTTCAGCTTTGATATATAAAGAATCCTGATTAGTATAACTAATATCGCTTGACAGATGGTTTTTGCTTGTGGAAAAACTATTTAAACAATCAGGGGTAATACTATTATTGGTATTAAACATGGATGATTTAGAAATTAAACTTCCTAAGATATTAGTAAAAGAAAAACCACGGCTTGAAAAACGCATAGAAGAACTAGTTATATTTGAAGAGAAACGCAGGAAGTTAATCGGATTCATAGATGAGCTTATGAAAGGTGCAAAAAACCTTAGTGATGATGATTTAATAAAATTAGGTAGAAATTTTAAAAAAGGCAGATTTAATAAACTTAAAAAACAAGGGTTTTTTTGAATGAAATTTGTAGTTGATACAAATATTTTATTTTCTTTTTTTAATGAAAAATCAAAATCTCGGGAGTTATCTACGTTATCATCGTTTATATTATATTCACCAGAGTTTGCATTAAAAGAGTTAGATAAACATAAATCTGAGATATTGAAACGTTTTTCTTTATCTGAGATCCAGTTTTCTTTAATTTTTAAGTTTTTACAAACAGTAGTTAATTTTGTTAAAAAGGATGAATATAAAGAGTTTTTATCCAAAGCAAAAAAGGTATCACCAGATCCAGATGATGTTGATTTTTTTGCATTATCACTTAAGTTTAATTGTGATTTGTGGTCCAATGACAAAGAGCTTAAAAAACAATCACGCATCAATATAGTATCAACACAGGATTTAGTCAAAAAATTATAAGATCGATTTATTCTACAGTGAGTAGTTGTTTCATAGTCATAAAGATCATCTTCAGATAAAAGAATGTAGCTTATCCTTCCGTTTTGATTTGTTTTATCAATATTCATTGCGGTTATTTGTATCTTTTTTTCAAAGTTAAGAATGAATGGTTTAGAAACAGCTACAAAATCTAGCTCCTTTATTTTTTCAGGTAGATTTTTTATAATTTTTTCTAGTCTTTTTCCGGAGTTTGATGTTATTTTGTCTCTATTGTAACTACTATCGAGAATTGAACTGTTGTCTATTTTTATATCATTTATTTTAATGTTAGAGGTGTGTACTGCTGCAAATATCACCTCTGTTTCTATATTTGATTTGATTTTTCGGTTTACAGAAAATTCTTTCAAAGCATCAATAAAAATTCGTTCTTCCCTTTTATCAACAATTTCAACTGTGGGTTTGAACCTTGTTGAAAGCCATGGTGGGTCTTTTACCCATCCTTCTAGAGTGATACTATTTGAAATATCAAGGCTTGCTGCATCTGAAACACTAATATTGTCTGAACCGCTGAAATCATATCCTCCATCAATTTTACTGCTCGAATTTGCTGATGCACTGTTAATTGTACCATCGTTGTTGTTAGTTGTTGAATCATATGTTATTGATCCAGAGGTCTCATTAAGATGCTGAACCAAAGCAAAGTTATCATCCCATGTTGATGTTATATCTTCCTGACTTTCACAGCTAGGATTTCCATAATACATATATAAAATCGTATCCTCAGTACTTGAAACACTAGATACCTTCACCCATGATACTAATTCCCCTGTTCCTCCATCGAATTTTTCTATTTCATGTTTGTATTGTGTTGTGTTTCCCTGATTTACAAATGCTATGTCATCGCCATCGTTTTGCGCATGGGTTGCAAGATCACTATCTGTCCCTCTGTATAGAAGTACAGGATAGTTTGTCTGATCAGATTGTACTTTAGTATGATCAATAGTTATTTTTTTACAGTATGACCAGTTGCAGTCCCACCATGTGATACTTGATGCAACATTGTAATTATATCCTTTTGATTGTTCCATATATTGTGTGCCATAAAAAAGAGAGGATTGCATGCCACCAAAGATTAAAGCAACAGTAGAGAGTACAGCTATTATAGCTAGTTTCTTATTCAAATGCACCCTCCTCTCCATTTTCATGATTTGTTATTTTCCGAATTCTAATTTCATCTTCTAGAGGGATTATTTCTAAAAAATCACCACTTGATATATTATAGGCTCTAGATATCTGACTAGGAATAGTAACAACTATACTACTACCAGAATTTCTTGTCTTACGTGTTAGAGGCATATACCCATCCTGTGCTATTGTGAATATATACCTAAATATATATAGGTTGTGTTTTTTTAAGATATATTAAAATATAGATATGTATAACGATTTTCAATATTTTTAAAACAGATTAAAAAGGTATATTTTAGCGATAGTTTATCAAAAATCAAACTAAATTTATAAACAAAAAAAGATAGCTTTTAACATAATAATATAAAATAATAATCTTAAAAAAGTTAAAGAATTAAGGAATTTTATTTTATACTATTATTGTGCAGATGCTTCAAAGTGCACGTATATTGTTCCTGATTCACCAGTCTCAGCAGGTGATGCAGGTATATCAAATGATACCTGTACCCATACAAAATCAGATGTTCCACTTACTGAATCATTATTATTATTTGTTGAATATCGAACATGTGCAGTTGTATCCCAAGGAGTACTTAATTGAGTTGTACCATCCTCACACATATTACTTGAATCTCCGTTCCCAGCGGCAAGCTGCCAGGCTGTCGTGGTGCTAGCGTTTTTAGATACACCTTTGCTCCACATATATACAGGAGTACCACCGTCATCTGCAACTTTTGCATCTCGATCTCCATGCAACCATATCTGTAAGTAATCAGTTGTAGTAGATACATTGATATGAGTAATATTTACAGCATATTGTTCTTCATTTACAATACCAAAAGCAGCAGTATATGTCTTATTTTGATTAGCAGATAGATTACCAAAATTTAGACTTAATCTTGCAGTACTACCATTATTTACAGCCCACAATACACGGGTGTTATTAGGTCCTAAATCAGAACCAATAAATCTTATATCTGATTCACTTGGGTGGACAAGGTCATATGAATAACCAATTTTAGTGGTAGCATACTGAGTAGCCATGGTCATACTCAAAACTACAAGCATAACTCCAATTATAACTAAACGACGATCTATTCTCATCCCATCACACATCCCTATTACTAGCAACAAAATGAATGTATATGCTCTTATATAAACATATCGTAATCAGGTGCATATGCAGGTACATATCCCTCCTGTTGACTGTAACTTTTATTATTTTTATTATTAACAAAAAAACATTTAAATATCAAATTAATATATAAATATGATATATACATGATTAAGATGAGATTAAAACATTTTAAAAAAATAACTTTAATGGTTACTTTTCTTTTATTTTTCACAAACTTCTATGCAATGGGTAGTTTAACTGAATTAAAAAGCTCAGAAACTATAGATAAAGACAGTCATTCTTATGAACTTTTAATTATATGTCCAAATAGGTTTTCATCAAGTCTAAATAAATTAAAAACTCATAAAGAAAACTATAATGTAAAAACAAATATTTCTACTATAGAAAATATCTTTAAAGACCAAAATAATAAAGGAAAAGATAAAGCAGAAAAAATAAAATATTTCATCAGAGACGAGTTGGAAAACCATCAGATTAAATACGTTTTATTAGTTGGTGGAAGAAAAAATCAACTCCCATCTGAATCATGGTGGGTTCCAGTTAGATACACTTTTCTTAATAGACCTTATGGCAATCGTCCAGAAAAAAGATTTTTAACAGATCTTTATTTTGCAGATATCTATGACTCCAAAGGTAATTTTAGTAGTTGGGATGATGACAACGACGCTATTTTTGGTGAGTGGCCAATAAATCAATCAGCGGTCGACATACCTGATTTATACCCTGATATAAGTGTTGGAAGGCTTACTTGTAGAAACATTTTAGATGTAAAAATAGCTGTAAATAAAATTATAAATTATGAAACAGGCTGTTTTTCTAATTGGTTCAAAAAAATAACACTAGTTGCTGGTGACACATATCCAAATAAAACACCTGATTTTGTCGATGGAGAAGAACATACCAATAAATCAATAGTATATATGCCCAATTTTGATTTTGTAAAAATTTATGGTTCAAAAGAAAATTTGAACTGGCAGAATATTGTTAAACAAATAAATCGAGGCTGTGGTTTTGTTTTTTTTTCAGGCCATGGTGGTCCAAACTCTTGGAGCACACATCCACCATTTGATAGTACAGAGTGGATAGGGGATTTCAAATTGTTATATATGAATTTTCTTTTAAATAAAAACATGCTACCCGTAGTTCTTAGTGCAAGTGGCTGCTTCAATAATATGTTTAACGTTAGTATTACTAACGCTGATTGGGTATATTTTTATGGCTTCCCAGGTGGCATTCCAAAGTGTTGGGGTGAAAAACTAGCTTTGAAACCATTTGGCGGAAGCATTGCAACTATTGCTTCAACTGCTTTTAGCTATGAATCATCAGATATAGATAGCAAGGTCGGCGGCTGTGAATGGTTAGATATACATTTTTTTGAAGAATACAATATAAGTAAAAGTAAAATTTTAGGAGAATGTTGGAGTAATACGATAAATCGTTTTGTGCAAAATTTTTCAATAGATTGGAATAATACAAGTAAAACAGGTGACGCACTTATTGTAAAAAATGTAAAACAATGGCTTTTAATTGGTGACCCTAGTCTAAAAATAGGCGGGTATAACTAATTTATTTTTTATAATGAAAAACATATCTAGTTGGAATGCGCTTTTTCTTACCTGTCCAGTAACCACAAAATCTGCATCTGAATTCAATAGTAACTTTTCCACCCCAAATAGTCTGATTTTTAACCTTTTTCAAATCTCTTTTACATACAGGACATTTGTTCATACTTTTTTTTGGATCACCTTCTCTAGAATGAATCTCTAGTTTTACAAAATCGCTATTTATTGCAATATCTCTTAATCTTTTAGGTGTAATACCATAATTTTGTTTTTTAGTTTTAAGTTCTTTTTCAACAAGTTTTTTTAATTTTTTTTGAGAATTAACGGTCCAAGACTTATTTAAAACCTTTTTAAGAGCATTTTTAATCTGTTCATCTGACGCGATATGATAGCTCATATTAAATAGGGATATCATGTTTTTACTTAAAATATTTTAGAGAAAAAAACATAGGGATTAAATCCCAATTCTATATTGAAAATGAGAAGATGATAGCTATTACATCAATTTCAGTACTTTCAAGCTCGGTATCTTCTTTGTATGCAGCAACTTTTATCGTTTTATATCCAAAAGCGTTTGTTAGCATGCATTGATATTGTTCTTTTGTATCTATAAATTCTATATTTTTAATTTCTTGGTTATCTAAAAAGAACTTAACATCTGTAATATTTGTTGTGTCGCCTGTAATGTTTGCCTCGATACTTGTTTTTCCTAGTAATAGTGTTATCAAAAATGGCATTTTTGATTGGTTTCTTATATAAATCATGTTTTGTACTGGTTTGGTTATTGTTATATTTATATCTGGATCAGGAGGCGGTACTGGAGGATCATCTGATTTTACTGTTATTGTTACTGATGCTTCATTTGATGTTAATCCTTCATTATCTTTAACTGTATATTTGAAAGAATCAATTCCAGTAAAGTCGCAGTTTCCAAGGTATGTTACTTTGCCATTTGAACTGTTTATTTCTAGTATTTCTCCATTTTTTGGATCGTTTGTAATTGTAACTGTTGAAGGATCAACAAATTCATCATCAAAATCGTTACTAAGTATGTCTATTAATACAGCAACATCCTTATATGTTTCAGCAGAATCATCAACAGCAGTTGGGTTAATTGGTAAATCCTCAACTGATACTACTCTTATAGCTGCATTCTGATTGAGATAACGCTCTTCTAATCCCTCACTTGCACCACTCATCCATTCTGTTATAAGATAAGTAGCATTCACATTAAGAGTATTAGTTCCCTGACCAAGTTTAAGGATTTCAGCCTCAATTTCAAATGAATGCGATTTGTCAGGGTTTAATGAATCAATGTATAATTCAACGTTTTTCAGATTTAAGTTATCTTCTTCTGTAAATAAATCGCATAACGTTAGTATGACTTTGATATCTTTAAGCGAAATATTTCCAGTGTTTGTAACTGTAATATTGAATCTTGCATTGCTTCCTAATTCTCCTGTATATTGCTCTTCAACCCATTGGTTAGTACCTGGACTCCATGCTTTCAAATTGATATCCATTCCAGGGGTAGGCTCACCTGTTACTCTTACAAGAGTTGTATCATATATGCCTTCTCCAGAATAGGTATAATAATCTGGTAGATCATTATCTCCTGTGATTTTTGCATAATACGGCACAATCATATTGAAATCTTCAAGACCTGCTTTATTTAAACAGAAACCTACACCTGCAATATCTAATTTGTATTCAATTATTACTTCTGTAAAGACATCGCATTTAATTCGATCATCAGGATCAAAAGCTATACCAACAAGTGTATTAAATCCTTTATTAATTGTCCATATAATCTTATCATTGATAACTGAAACATCATAATCATTTGGGTCTTCTAGTGTTGATGATTGAATAGGGCTTCCATCTCCTAAATCAATTTTGATTTCAATTGACTCAGTTTCAACATATTCCATATTATATGGAACGTAATCAACTATTTGCAAACCTTTTTCAAGTAAGATATTTGGAGAGGATTTTATTTCACACTTGAATTCAGCTTCATCGTCCGGAAGTAATTCAGCTGATTTAACCCACCAATAAGGCTCTTCTGGATAATGTCCATCGTCTTTAACAAATTTTTCGACTCTAACAGGGGCTACATTAACAGAAACTTCATCAATTGCCCAAGTATCCATTACAATAAACTTGTCATATGGTAAATCTTCATCTGGATCAACAGAAAATGGAATCAAAGGGCCCCAAAGATAAGGTGCGCTAAAACGAACATTTGCAACAAACTCATTAGTTTTTGTTTCATTAACTACTTCATTATCTTTTGAAAATGCAGTTGCTGTTGTTTCAAATGTTATTTCTATTTTATCTCCCGGGTTTATTGCATAATCACTATTATATTGATTTGTCCAATCAGCTGGCCAAAATATTCCCCAGCTATTAGAACTTGTAGTTGCTCCTGTATTTGGATAGCGTAAGCTTTCAGGATAACCATTTCTATACTTATAAACGGTAACATAATCACCTGCTGATTCAGATCCTGGCAAAGGAATTTGTGGGGTCTCTGGATTATCATCATGATCATAATAAACAGTACCTGGCCAGCCAGACCACCATCTCATGTAATATCTGGTGTATTCACCAGGATATGGTCCTTGAATATCATCATATATCTCCCATTCTATATATCCATGACCTAGCTCATTGTCATCAATTCTTTTTATTTTTGCGTTATCAGAAAGTATTATTCCATTACCTGCAAAAACAGATCTCAGCTCTAAAGGCACATTGCCTGCTGGATACGGAAAAGAAGAATCTATTGCAGGATGGAGAAATTCAAATATTTCATCCTTCAAAGGTATTAACATGTTGTTATCACCTAGTTCTACAAATGAATACTCAGCAAAAGAGTCTTCAAAATCAGTTCCCACGCCAGTTATTGTTCCGTTTCTTATATCAAGTAGATTACATGGTAGAATTGTTTTCATAAGTGGCATGAAAGGTTGTTTCCAATTATCTTCTAAAACCCATACTCTATCACCAACATCTGAAAAATCAACCTGATCACCAACATGTTCAACATTAACCTTCCATTCAATAGTATCTCCTATTACTGCATCAATGTTTTTCCTGTATTGACTATCATCTTCACCTTTCAGTTTTGCCAAATAAGAAACCTCAATAACAGGGACAAATTCAATATTTAATTCTTCTATATCTAGTGGTTGTAAAATAATTGATCTGCTAAGCGATTCAGTTAAATCATTACCTTGCCAATCATGAATACCAACAATTAATTCAACATTATATAAAAGAACATAATCATCAGGTATATCTCTTGGAACTGCGTATGAGTGGGAAATATATTCATAGCCATCTGGATATTTATGTGACATTGATTTCCATCTTGTCTCGGTTGTCCCATCTCCAAAAATCCACTTGAAATACAAAATTCCATATTTGTTATTATTAATCATATAATCGCTAAAAGATGCGCTACTGTCAAAATTAACTGTTACATATTTCAAATCTGGTTCATCAGGTGGAAGTTCCACAGCGGTCTCGACATTATAAGTGAAATTAGCATGTATAAAAGGCCAATCATCCCCATCAATAATATATAACTCTGCAGTATCAATAAGAGTTATACCACCTCTTTTTATCTGAAATGTTACTGTAGAAGATAAGACTTGAGTAAAAGTATGTTCAACCTCAATATGCCCGGTAGCATCTAATCTCATCCAAGGAGTATCATAAATACCATCACCATTAAAATCCCATCTACCATCACAAATTAGATTTGGTCTGTTGACGCTTCCTTCAAATAAAATTGGTTGGTTTACATATCCAACATAATCGCCATGAGCTTCAGGTATAATAGTATATGTATAAGGCCCTTCACAGGCATCTACTATTCCATCACTTGGATAGACAGGGATTACAGATGTATCGTCATTTTCCTCTTCTGCTGCTGATGAAGAATACAAAGCACTACTCAAAAGGGCAAACGTAACCAAAATTGCAACTATTTTTATTTTCATATTTATCTCTCGTTTTTCACAGGTTCATTTTTTTTATATTTACTTAATATATTATATTTTATAAATCCATATTTATAAATTATAGAACAAAAATCGAACAATCAAAAAAAACATGAATTATACTCGACTTAAATTGAAATAAATATTGAGACAATTTTTTGGTAATTAAATTCATCAAAATTAGATAGAAATTTAATTTCCTATCTTAAAAATAAAATTCTTAACTTAAAGCGGTTAATCTATATTAAATGAGAGTTTTGTGTTATTTAATAAAGATAAAAATATAAATTTATATACTACAATTCTTCGTATAAAGTTTTAAACTTATTTTCAAAAATTTTTTCAGTTATTTCGTCAATAGCTTTTTCTTTATTTTTTGTTTCAAAAAAATCATCAACTGATAAATTATTGAAATACTTTTCAAGAGGTTCGGTATTTTCGTCTATTATGCTATCCCTATAATTAAATATAATCTCATAAACATTGTATGGGTCTTTTAACCTATACAGAATTTCTCTACCATGTGCTTTATAATCCATTTTATCTAAATTTTTCAAATTTGTAAAAACCATACCATTCTTTGTCGGAGCTTTTTCAATTAAATCTGCTTTTAAGAGTTTTTTAAGATGATATTCAATTGTTTTAGGGCTTTTTTTGAGTACTTTACTAATTTGAATCTGAGATCCATAAAAATTAACAGAAAGAAACAGAAGTATATTTCTCTGAGTTTTTTTCCTTAGAGCATGAATTATTTCTGTATTTTTTTCTTCAAAATTTTTTAAAACATAAAATCTTGAAAAATCCCCATCTGATCTTTCAGTAATATACTTATTTTTTTTAAGATGTTTTATGTGGTGTCTTACAGTTCCCTCAGAAGCATCAATTTTTCTTATTAATTCTCTTAGATGAACTCCTGGGTGCTTTAAGATTGAATTGTATACTTCTTTTCTAGTTTCTAATTCCAGGATTTCATCATCTTGCATTCTATAACTTTTCCTTTTTTTCTAACATTTTTATCAGGTCAATTTTATTATAAAAGCTTTATAGAACAGTAATCGAAGAATCTGTTCTAAAAAAGAGAAAAATAAGAAAGGATTTTCTTTCATTTTTCTATGACATTTTTAAATCTACACTTTGATAAGAATAAATCCAGTAAGAAAATCCTGGCTCAAGTGTTGTAGTAAATTCATAGCTTTGGGTGTTTCTGTTCCATCCGAATATGTTTCCTTCTATGATTTTTGAGCCTGTTGGATTGTTTGTTGTTGTTGCCTGATCCCAGGTATAATCAACCCCGTTATAATTCGCAATTATATTATCTAAATCTGTAGATTGATCATCTGGAAGACCAAAAATACCCCAGCCTTCCCCTAAACTTGTTATATAATTAGTTACAATCTTTTTTACATCATATACCCATAGCTCACATTCATCATAAGAAAACAACCAATATCCAAAACCAGGTACAATACAATCAACAAACTCATAGCTTTGGGTGTTTCTGTTCCAACCGAATATGTTTCCTTCTATGATTTTAGTGCCTGTTGGGTTGTTTGTTGTAGTTGCTTGATCCCAAGTATACTCTTGTCCATTATATTTCACAGAAATATCTTCCAAGTTTATATTCGGTTCCAACGGTGGGTTTGTGAAAGGCTGAGAAATAAGATTCCAGTTTGGCTCAAGATTAGTTATTTTTATATCGTATGTAAGTTGCCCTGGTGGTTTTATTTTTTGTGCAGGATCACCAAATAATAAACAACATTGAATTATCGCTCTCCATGTTCCAGAATAATAATCCCAATTGATTGTTGGAGCCATTACATCCTTTGAATAAGCCTGTGCTTTTCCAAGTTGCCAGTTGTTAAATCCCCCGCATTTACTCAAGTTCAATAAGTAATCCCAGAAAAGTTTTTGATTCAATGCACTACTCGAATTGGTACAGTATAAGTTACCCCAACCATAACCTGTGTTATATACCGCCGCAAAAGCAAGTTCAGTATCTGAATGAAATAGCATTGAATGAAGAACACCATCGGACGCACCATCCATATCTCCACAATGACATCCATAGTCATGAATGAAAAATGGTTTAGTATTGTGATATTCAGATTCCCAATCAGAATCATATACGTCAAGTGACATTGAAGGATTTGCGTGAGCAATACCACAGATTAAGGTGACATCGTCATTATTTATTGCATTTTTAAAACCTTGAATTGCAGCATATTCTGATCCACCCTGCCAGCCTGGGTTTGGTGGTTCAGCTGTCCATTTAACAGAGGTATTAAACTGCATGTCAGGATATTCTGAATTCCACGTATCAAAACCATATAAAAATCCTAAATAACTTGGCCAAGGACCATCATATTCTGGATAGGGGCCAAGCCAGTTATCAGTTCCATAAAAAGTGAAATCCATAAAGTCATCACCTTGACAACTCCATCCCGTATTCCCTCCATAGAATCCAACATTTTCAAGATAATCTATATCAGTTGAATCAGCATAATAAAAGCTTTTTTTCATCCAATTTGAAATGTCAATTCCCTCATCACAAGGAATTGAGCCGATAAAAAGTTCAGAATATAAATCAAAACCTGGATCACTTTCTTCACCCCAATAATAATCCTGATCAGAATTAAAATTGTTATCTAGATTGCTCCAATAAAGATCTGTTTCAACGTTGTATTCACCATTGCTATCCATCTCTCTTCTCTCTATTGCAGCTGATCCATCCTGATCACCAGCAATTAAAACATACTGAATACCCCAATCTTGATAGGCATCTCTTAGAAATTCTCTTATTTTTGCAGCTGTATCATTAAAAATTGGTGTAGAATTATAGTAATCAGGGTGAGATATAATATCTTCAACAGAAACAATAGTTGTATCCAAACCTTCATTCTGTTTTCTCAAAATAAAATCAGACCAGTTATAATCAGCTGAAAAATCTACAAGTGCCGCTCTAGTTATAATAACATAATCATAACCATTACCATTATTATCAGATGGATCACAAATTCCTCCTGAATAAAAGCTTCCACCTAAATATTGTGTATTATACGACTCAGTAGCTTCAGGATTTATTACTAAACTTTCAACCCATTTTTCATCTGAAATGCTGTCTCTTAAAAATTTATTTATTTCACCGGTTTCTTTTAATTTTATCTCAACAGTCATTTCTGGATAGTAAAATAATCTCCCCTCTCTTGGAATATATTTAGTTGGATTGAGATTTAGCGATAGAATTGAATAACCCCTACAATATTGAATACCAAGATTTTCATAGTTACTAGATGGAACAGGATTTGGATTTGAATATGCTTCTCTATCAAAATCTAATTCACTTGTAGGCTTTTCACCAATTTTTAAAGTTTTTTGAAAAGGTTTAATTGGCTGTCTTGTTAGATCTATCCCCATCGATCTTAAATCAATTTCTTTTAATTCTCCATTGACTTTGATATTTTCAATACTTTTACCCGCGGGCAACAATATTTTCATTGATTTTCCTAATTGGATTGGTTGACCTATCTCCAGACCATATTCAATTGCCCCTTTAATATCAATTTTTGTAAATGGTCTCTCCTTGATTACCGAAGTTGTAAGAGTTGGTTTATCAAATAAAAAAGTATAACTTAAAACATTTTGATCGTTACTTATCTTACTTTCTCTTAGTTCAGATAATGATGATGCTATTGGTAAAAAACTTGCGCCTATTAATGACATTAGTATTATACATATTACAAATCGTTTTTTCATGTATATCTCCCCATTAACGTTTGTTAATCATATTAATCGAATCTATTGATTTAAGCTTTGTAACACAAAAATCTCATTTACAAATATGAACAAAAATCGAAAAATAATGAGAAAATCATCAAGGGAAAAAATTAAAGTAATAACGAAATCTAGTATTGTTTGTCTGTGACAATATATTTATACGGTTTTTTACATTATATAAAATTGGAATGGGATGAAAGAATGGATGATATATTATTGTTGCTAAGTATCTTGATAACAGGTTTTTCCTTACTGCTTTTTTTTGTATCAATGATATCTTATTTGAAACTAAGAGTGAGTAAATTTATTCTAATTGGAATAGCCTTTTTGGGATTCACAATAAAGGGGATATTGTTATTATTTGAGTTTATTTCACAAGGTCAAATACCTCTTATATTAGATCTATTTGTTATAATCTTAATTTATTTTGCAATAATAAAAAAATGATTATAAGATAATTTGCTGGATGGAGAGATGGGAGAAGAAATTGAATTAGAAACAAGAAAAAAAATCTATAATTTTATTCAGGAACATCCAGGCACACATGAAAGAGAAATTTCTCGTAGATTAGATATCCCCCTTTCAACACTTGATTATCATCTACATCTCCTCTCAAGAAGAGATCTCATCTCGGCTTTTGAAGATGGACATTATAAAAAATACTATGCCACAGGAAAGATAAGTGTTAAAGAAAAAAAAATAATAGGTATACTCAGACAAAAAGTTAAAAGAAAAATAATAATATTTTTGCTTTTAAATCCCAATTCCACTCATAAAAAAATATGTGAATACATAGATCTTGCTCCATCAACCACATCTTTTCATTTAAACATTCTTGTTGATCTTGAATTAATTAAAAGAAATTTAATTGGTAGAGAGACAGAATATTATGTAGAAAATCCGGAGTATATTTCTGATCTTGTATTAACTTATAAAAAAAGTTTTGTTGATGATATGGTCGAAAGATTTGCTGATGCATGGTTAGATTTACATCCAAAAAATATAAGAAAACAAAAAAAAGGAAAAAAATAGAATTAGGTTTTGCTTTTTCTAAAAGTTATTGCAACAGCTAAAACAAGTATTATTAATGCAATAAAAATTGTAAAAACTGTATTTTCAGTGATTTTTTCAAATATCTCGGTTGATACAACTTTTATAGAATGGGTGCTAAAACTAGGATTATTTATTATTAGAACCCAATTATTTTCTGAAGATAATAACACATAATTTGTTTCATTATTATCTGAACTAAAAAAATCTGATATGTCGTCTTTCTCTTCTAATATAATGCCGTCATATTCAACCTTAATATTTTGAGAATCTATCTCTCCTAAATATAATACTATTTTAGTTCGTGGTGTATCTGAAGGTGCAGAAATTGTAAAGTCAATGACAGTATTAGATTCCTCATTTTTCAAGGAATTAATTTCGGTAGATATTAAATCATTGTAAATATTAACCTCAGCTTCGTCATAGGTAACATCAATACCAAGACCTACATTACCTAATTTTATTTCATTTTCAATAGTATAATCAATGATAGTATTTTTTTCTTTAACAGTTGTTTTCTCTAATTCAAAGTTGATTTCTTTGTCGTCTTTTATCTCAATTCCATTTTTCTCAGATTTGACATATCCTGTTTTACTGGCTGTTATTTTATAACTTCCTGGTTTTATGGATAAACGGTATTGACCGTTTTCATCAGCAAATGTACATTTACTTGTTTGAACATTGTCGATATCTGATAGTATAACACAAATTTTAGCATTTTTTATTGGAACGCCCATATCTGATTCTTCTTCATATACCACGCCTGAAAGTAAAACATCTTGGACGACACTGGCGTCCTGATTTTTTATAAGAATTGTTTTTTCAGCAGAGACATAACCATTCTTTGTAGCTTTTATTGTATACTGTGTATCTTCATCAACAGATGGAAGAGTCAGACTAACAGACCCCTCTTCCGAGGTATAAGACGAAAGTGTAGTTCCTTGTATTTCAACATAGGTATTTTCAATTGGTGAACCGTTCGCACTTATTATAATTTCAAACAATTTTTCCTCATAAGATTCATCTTCAGAGGTTATTATCAACTGAGAAGGCGCCTCACAGGCATCACCTATTCCATCACCATCTGAGTCCTCTTGATCTGGATTATAAGTATTTGGACAATTATCCAAATCATCGGAGATCCCGTCTGAATCAGTATCTGTTGGAGTTGATTCAGATATTGTTGCCTCTGCTGTATCTGAGCCTGTTAAACCATCATCATCGGTTACAACCAAAGTTACAGTATACTCTCCAGCATTAGAATAAACATAACTTGTTGTTTGACTGGATGTATCATAAGTCTCTCCATCTCCAAAATTCCAGTGGTAAGATACAATGCTCCCATCATTATCATAGCTTGACGAAGCATCAAGAGTTAATTCGACATTTTCTGTACCAAAGTATGGCCCCCCTGCATCTGCAACTGGAGCTTGATTAATCCATCCATTCTCTCTAATAAAAGGATACAAATCTTGAGCTCCTCCTGAGCAATTAATGTCAAAAGGATTGTCTCCTATTCCATCAGAATTGTTATCTAATCCATTGTAAACTGCCCAGTAGTTACCCTGACTCAGGGTTATATTATACCAATAATTGTCTGATGAATCGTCGCAACAATAAGAACCATCTCCAACACCTGCAATATTATTATGGTAAAATACGTTATCTGACGTAGCTGACTGAACTTTAATAGAATAACCGCCAGTTGTACCGGTAAAATCATTATTATAAAACTCATTGTGATAACAGTTATCTGCTAATACAATAGTTCCCCAAGGTGAGCCTGTTGTAATATCTGTAAAATCATTTTCATAAACTAGATTATATGAAGAAGCTTCTATGAATAATCCACAAGTATCAAGACCAATAATTTCATTTTCATATATTTGATTATTATCAGAAAAACTCACTGAAATTCCAACATAGCCTTCCTCTATTATATTATTATATATCATGTTATTATCAGACCAAATTTTAATAACAGGTTTCCAAGGATTCAGACTTGATTTAATTGTAAAACCATGGATAGATACTCCATCAAAACCATCGGAAATTGATATAACTTGTCCCTTAGAAGCACTTGGTGGATTCATAATTATTGTTGTATCCTTGTTTTGACCCACAAGATTTATTGATTTGTTAACCTTGATAATCTCATAATAAGTGCCGCTTTTAACATAAATTGTATCTCCAGCAACCGATGCATTTATTGCATCTTGAATAAAATTATAGGGATAGCTTTGAGTACCATCCCATGGGCCGGTTGTGTTATCATCATCAACATAGATAGTTGTTGCAGCAAAAGCGTTCATAGTAAGAAAAGGTATAAATAAAGACAATATGAGTATTAAACAGCTTCCATAAATTACAATTTTTTCTTTCATTTTTCTCCTTACCATCCTACATATTATTTTATCTAGAAATCAATGACACAAATATCAGATATATTTATCTGATAGCAAATCCTATCGTAACCATCCTCAATTAATAGTTATTGTAAAAACTGTCTATATATAATTTCTAGAACAAAAATCGAAAAAAAAAATAAAAAAAAAAGAAAAAAAGGGGAGAAACCTAAAATTTAATTAAATATTGGTACAAATGACATCTCGACATTATCTGCGTAGCTATAGATACAATAGCCGTCTCCAGGAACTATGGCGTCGTTGTCCAAATCAACAAAATCATAAAATGGATTACCATTAGTTAAATGCCAGAAGTATTTATTAACAATTGTTCCATGAGCTGCATAGATGTCAAGATCAGATAAGCCTAGTTCTTCGCAGCTGAATTTTAGTGTACTTACAGTTACTTGATCTGTTGTGGGTAAACCAAAATAATTCCAACCTTTTTGTAATATTATTGGTTCGCTACCATCTGTAAACGTTCCAACGGCACTAAGAGTTATGTCATCACTAACAGATACGGGTATCATATATGCTTTTCCTGGCTCAAGTATTGTAGTAAAGTCCCAACGATTATCAACAGTATCAAAAACGTAGATATAGTTTGATAAGATATTTTGATTATGAGCTTCCTGAAGAGTCATTACAATACCGTTATGTGTTACTCTAATATCGTCTTTTGATATTGTTGCAGCAAACGGTAAAGAGAAAGTTTTCCAACCTACTACGCCTTCATCAAAAGTAGTTATTTCAGTTAATTCTCGGCTAACTAATCGTTCTCTTGGACTTAACCTTATTCCTACCACACTATTTGCAAATATTGCAAATGTCATCACCAGCATAAGTATTGTTGCTAACATTGTTTTCTTTTTCATATATATCACGGTTTGTCCTATTCTAAAGTAAGTTCAATTTAAGTTATATATAAATAATCTGGAACAAAAATCGAATAATTATTAAAAAAACAAAATAAAAATTAGGTAAATATTTTTAAGCTATATGTTAGTCCAAACTATATCTATGATTATCGGATTATAGTATTAAGTAAATCAGTTCTACTAATTATTCCTACTAGTTTATCGTTTTGTATTATTGGTAAAAATCCAATGCTTTCTTTTATCATAATTTCAGCTGCATCTTTTATAGTTTTATTTGGATCAGTAAAAATGACTGGTGTTTTCATGGCATCAGCCACAAGAAGTTTTTCTAATCTATGTTTTTGTTTACCAATAGAATAACTTCTTTTTAGTTTAGCAAGGGAAAATGCTATCTCTGTATCAGATATTATACCTACTAATTCTCCATCGTCTACAACTGGAAGACGTGCTATATCTTCATCAATCATTATTCTTCTAGCGTGAATTACTCTGTCGTCTGAAGATACAGTAAAAATTTTTTTTCTCATAACTGAGTTAACCTGCTTTTTACTTTTTATAAGCGGGAGTAAATCTGCTTTAGTAATCACTCCAATTAAGTTATCGTTTTCTGTTATACATAACATTGTAGGACCTGGTTTTCCTACTTTCTTCAGAATATGCTTTACATCTGTATCTTTTTTTATACATTCCACATTTTTATCAGTGACACTTGATGCATGTAACCTTGATGGTGGGACTCCTTTTTTACGAATAGACCCAAGTTTATAAGCGATTATATTGTCGGTTATCAGCCCAACTAGTTTTTTGTCTTCCAAGACTGGTATTTTAGTAATATCATTTTTTTCCATGAGTTTTAAGACATATTTTAAATTAACATCCTTATCTACAGATATAATATCCTTAGTCATAACTTCTTTAACTTCCAAATCAATCCCTCACTTAACGATAATTTTTTTAAAAACACTTTTTACTCGTATTCTAGCGCATCAATACAGTCTTCACAGAGAAGCCGTCCGTCAACGTTTCTTAGATTAGCAGAAAGAGTACCACAATCCTCGCATTTACCTGAGAAAACCTGTTTTTTGTAGTATGCCTCATCTCTTGATTTAATATCATACCATTCTCTTGATATCTCATGTAATATAGGAGATATCCGAGATATATCTTTTTGAGTGATAATGCCGATTAGTTTTTTGTTCTCAACAACAGGTAATCTTCTAATATTACACTTGAGCATTATATTCATTGCTTTTTCAAGATTTATATAAGGATCAGATACAATTACTGGTTTACTCATAACATCTTCTACTTTCACTTCCTCAGCATTTTTACCATCGGCAACTACTTTCTTTATTATATCGCTCTCTGTTAAAATACCAATTGGTTGATCTTTTTGCACAACAATTACATTACCGATACTTCTTTTTTTCATTATTTTAGCTGCCTCTAAAATACTTGTTTTTGAATCTACTATTGCAAGATTTGTTTTCATCGCTTCTTTTACAATTACTTCCTTACTCATTGTCATACCTCTATTTTTCTGAGATGGTTAACCCTTCTTCTCAAGCCCCAAATATTAAAACCTCTATTTGTATTTTATACTTTGCATATGAGCGCAAGTCAATACGAAAGAGAGTTAAAAGGAATTCTTGAAGGAGAACAAAAAATACTTGATAAAATAACAAAAACTTGCTCTGTGATTGAAAAAGACAATTATCTGAAAATATCTCAAAAACCATTTGCTGTCATTAGAGCAGCAGGTTCATTTGGAGTAGATCTAGTTGCAACACGTGGAGACATATCTTTTTTAACAGAAGTAAAAACTAGTGTAAGTAATACCCTTCATTTCAGTAGTATAAGTGGTAAACTACAAAAACAGGCTGACTCGATGATAAAAATGTGTGAGAAAACAAATACTCTACCCATTTATGCATTTAGAACCAAAAATTTTAGGGGTGATTCATGGAGGATATTTACATTTGATATGAAAAAACTCTCTGGTAGATTAAAAATTCTTCATAAAAGAATACCAAAAATAAGTAAAACAAAAAGTGGAAATTTTGTAATGAATTGGGAAGAAGGAATGCCCTTATCTAATTTTATATCATATTTATGTAGATAGATAATTCGAAATCTTTTTAGCACCTTTTTGTATACATGCTATGCTGATTAAAATGAAAAAAATGCTTTTAGCATACGATGGGTCAGAGGCTTCAAAAAAAGCAATAGATATGGTTCTAAAATGTTCTAACTCAGATGATGAGATAACTCTTCTAACAGTTGTCCCAGCTGAGCTTTCTGAATCATCATTTACAAAAATGCTTTTACCAACAATTGATTTAAGTAAAATTGTTAAATCAGGAAGTTTCAAAGATAAAGCAAGAGAAACATTATCAAAAATTGTTAATGACATCAAAGATAAGGTCTCAAAAGTAAATGTCATTGTCGAAGATGGTGATCCCGCAGATGAAATTTTAATAACTGCAAAAAAAGCTCAGTCAGATATTATTGTTCTTGGATACAAAGGATACGGAAAAGAAGGAAGATTTCTTTTAGGTAGTGTAACTGACAAAGTAGTAAGACATGCTAGTGTATCGGTTCTTGTTGTGAGATAAAAAGATTTATACCTATTCTCTTTTTCTACGATATAAATGCATCCTGTAAATGATATAAGATCAACAAAGAGTAATTTTCTAAAAAATAAGACTATAATCTTAGGTGTAACTGGTAGTATTGCCTCTGTTGAAACCATAAAATTATCACGTGAACTTATAAGACATGGAGCAAAAATCATCCCTGCTATGACTAAATCAGCGACTAAAATAATACATCCCGATTCTCTGTGGTTTGCAACAGGAGTAAAACCAATAGTCGAACTAACTGGTGAAACAGAACATGTAAGCCTTCTTGGCAAAGTTAAAAAACCAGCTGATTTATTGTTGATATGTCCTGCTACAGCAAATACAATTTCAAAGATAGCCCATGGTATAGATGATACGGTTGTAACTACTTTTGCTACTACTGCTATAGGATCAAAAATACCAATAATAATTGTTCCAGCAATGCATCTTTCAATGTATGATCATAAAATATTACAAAAAAACATAGAAAAACTAGAAAAAAATAGTATTATTTTTATCAAACCAGAGATATCTAAAAACAAAGCAAAACTTCCATCAAATGAAAAAATTGTTGCAAATGTAATCAAAACAATTGGGAAAAAAGATTACAAAAACAAAAAAATCTTGATAATAGGTGGTCCAACAAGAGAACCAATTGATGATATAAGAGTTATCACAAATCTTAGCTCAGGAAAAACAGCAATAGCAATTGCAAAAAATGCTTTCTTCCGTGGTGGAGATATCGAGTTGTGGTATGGACCTGCAAAATCATATGTTCCAAGTTATATAAATAAAATAGATTTTTATTCATTAAAAGATGTTGAAAAGCTTTTACAAAAAAAGAACTTAAAAAATTATGATTATATTTTTATATGTGCAGCAATATCTGATTATATACCTACAAAAAAGAAAGGTAAGATTCAATCTAAAAAAGATGAGATTAATATAAAATTAAAACCTACAAAAAAAATTATTAGTAAGATAAGGACTCTTTCACCAAAAGCAAAAATAGTTGGTTTTAAAGCAGAAGAAAAACAAAAAAATATTAAAGAAAAAAGTTTGAATCTTTTAAAACAAAATAAATTAGATTTTGTTATTGGAAACACAATTTCTGGTTTTGAAAAAGATACAAACGAAATATGGATAATAAATAAGGATGGTAAATCAATTTCAAAAAAAGGAAATAAAGAAAAACTTGCAAGTTATATCCTTGATAAAGTAAAATAAGTGATATTTTCTATGAAGGTAAAAGCATTTGCACCAGGACACATATCTGGTTTTTTTGAGCCAGTTTATCATCCAAATGATTTCTTACGCAGTGGATCAAGAGGAGCAGGGTTAAGTATATCTGTTGGAGCCACTTCGGAATTAAATGCTATCAGTTCTAGCTTTCAAAAAATAGAGGTTTACATAAATGGAAAACGTTCTCCAGCACCAGTTACAAAGCTTGCCCTGAAATATATAATAGGTAAAAACAAACTAAATATTGTAGTTAAAACTAGTTTAGATATACAAATGGGTCAGGGTTTTGGGATGAGCGCAGCAGGGGCATTAAGTAGCAGTATCGCTCTTTGTAAAATATGTGGTTTAAGTAATACGGATGCTATGCGTGCATCTCATTTTGCGGAGGTCAACTTAAAGACAGGTCTGGGAGACGTAGTATCTTCTTTTTTAGGCGGTATTGAGATTCGCCGAAATCCAGGTCTTCCCCCATGGGGGATAGTTGAACATATACCTGGAAAATACAATGTTGTTTTATGTGTTGTAGGTAGTAAAATTAACACAAAAAAGATTTTATCAGACAAAACTAAGCTAGATAGAATCATTGAATATGGTAGACTTTGTACTAAAAAAATTTTAGAGAAACCATCAATTGAAAACCTGTTTTATCTATCTGATATTTTTACTAGAAAAACAGATTTAGCAACAAAAAAAGTTATAAAGGCAATAGATAGCTGTAGAAACTATGGTAACGCAAGTATGTGTATGCTTGGTAACAGTGTTTTTGCAATTGGTAAAACAGATGAGCTTAGTAAAATATTGTCTAATTTTGGAAAGGTTTATGTTTGTAGTATCGACCAGTATGGTGCTAGACTAATTTAAAAATTATAGTTCTTTTGTTTTTCCCTCTGCAAGTTCTATTAAATGTTTTTCTCCATCTTCTGGTCCTTTGGCAAATAATATATCATCTGGATCTATCTTTGTTTTTTTATTTGGACCATATAGCCATCTGTTTTCGTGTCTCATTGCTATTACCATCATTCCTGTTTCACTTGCAAGTTTCAATTCACCAAGCGTTTTACCAGATAAAATAGATTCTGGTTTAACTTTAACTCTTGTAAATACTTGGTCAGATTCTCTTATACTCATTTTTATTATTGGGTGAAGCTCCACGTCTCTTAATTCTACATCAGCTATTTCTTGTGCGGCGTCTGCTATTTGTTCACCTGCTTCAGCAAGACGTAAAATCGCGAGGGCATCGTTAACCTTGAGTTTTTTATTTGATATATTTTCAAGTGTTTTTTTCTGGAGATTTTGATAAATAACATCTATTAAATCTTCTAAATCATATACTTCCTTTGCAATTGTTTCATTATCGTATAATATAGAAGAATATGCAAGATCCACCATTAATTCTGATTTATCCTTTATTTCAAGTACCATTTCTTCTACTGTTTTATTCTTCATTCCAATACCTCCAGTTTACCATGCAAAAATTCTCTGAGTTCTTTATATCCTTCATCTGTACCGCGACTTATAAGCCAGTCGCCTGATTTTATATCTGTTTCAGAATCAGGATTATATATCCAAAAATCACCTCTTCTAATAGCGATAATACGCATACCTGTTTCAGATTCGACTTTTAGTTCATCGATTTTTTTGTTACAAGCATTTGAATCCTTTGAAACATTAATCCTAAATAATTGTTCATCTGATTTTTTTAGGATTTTTGGTAGTATCGGACCTGTTTTTTCACGAGTTAAAAGTTTTACGATATCGCCAGCTGTATTAGAAATTGCTTCTGCTGCTTCTGCAACCTGTAAAATCCCTGCAAGCTGTTCAGCGTCTTCTTTTGTCCTTGCTGCCATCATAGCCATCATACGTATATCATAGTTTAGTTTGTCCATTCGTACCTCTAGATATTTTACTTCTTCAGCAATTTCTTTGTTATCAAATAATACTGCAGAGTAAGCTAGATCTATTATAAGTTCAGATATATCCTTCATCTCAGTGAGAAGTTCTTTAACAGTTTTTGGTTCGTATTCAAGTTCAGAAAACTCTTCTTTTTTCCATTTTTCTTTTGGTGAACGTTGAAGTATACCAAATATACGTCTTTTTTTGTCTTTATTTTTATCCGTCATATTCCAACTCCAAATACACTTATCATAAAAAATAATATAACAATACCAAAGACATCTCCAACCGTAGTGACAACTGGTGCAACCATATCATCAGGGTCTAAACCTTTTTTAAATGAGATAAAAGCAGCAATAATGCTTGAAAATGCAACTATACATATAAGAAAAAAACCTGTTGATACAAATATACCAACGAATTCTATAAAGCCGATGCTCATCTCTATATTACCAAATGTGCCTATATAATAAATAACTATCGAAAGCAAAATATAGGTAGATATGCCAATGAATATAGATGTTATTAGATTTTCATGCATTTTTTTATCTTTTAGACTAGCATCTATATAACCAACATGAAGACCTGATGCAATACGAGATCCTAATACACTTCCAATATTACCACCGACACTATTGATCACTGGTATTGAAATTAAAAAAATTGTTAGACCAACTAATGTATCAATTTTACCTTGTAATATTGATCCAGCAAAAATTTCAACAAAAACAGCGAGCGTAAGAAGAGGAAGACCTGTTTTAACTATTTTTTTCCAGCTGTAAATCAAAAAAATCCCCCCACGAACACTGCGCTTGCAAATATACAAAGAATAGTAATAATATCCCCAAAAGTTGCTAGAGCTGGACCAGTAATATTATCTGGATCATATCCTCTCTTAAATACTAGATAGATAATCCCGATAGTCATAAAACTAAGAATCAAACCTGACAATACACCCGCTATCAATACAATAGAAATAATCATTATAGGATTTGGTGAAACACCTAAAAAAAGTGATATAAAATAAGCTAAAACTCCAATTAGAAAAGACATAAAGAAACTAAGGAAAAGTGATCCCATTATATTTTGTTTTAGTTCTTCATTCAAGAGGTTATCTGCATCAATTATACCTAAATGATAAGCAGAACCAAGCCTTGATCCAAAAGCAGTGCTAATATTTCCACGCATAGCAATAACAGCAGGGATTACAATAATTAAACCAGGTATTCTAAGAAATAGATTCTCATTTGGATCTGAAGCATTCATTAAACCAAGTGTACTACCTGCTATTATAGCTCCTAATCCACATAATATAAGCAGGGGGAGGCTCTGTTTTACTAGATTTTTTACAAACATTTGTTATACCTCCCATATATTTTTCACACTCCGTTTTTTATAGATAGCAGTCTCTATATCTTTTCCAGATTCGATCTGTATGATCCTCCAAAGCCTTTATTGTTTTTATATCTTTTTTTGGTTTAAAAAGATGTTTAAATCGGCCTTGGTATTTAATCCATTCTTCTATTGGTTTACGATCAATTTTTCCTTCAAGTAAAAGTTTACTTTTACCATTAAATGTCATTTTTTCATTTTCAAATTCGTATAAAGCCCAAGCACCAGTCTCTACTGCAAGAATTCCCATATCCACAGTTTTTTCCATAGGAAAACGCCAGCCCGGAGGGCATGGGGCAAGAATTTCGATGTACTTTGGCCCTTTTATCTCCTTTGCCTTTTTTACTTTTTTATAGAGATCATCAGGATAGCTGACACAGGCTTGTGCAGCATAAGGCGGATGATGGGCACGTATTATATCACCCATCTCTTTTCTAAATTCTACTTTTCCAGTGACCGTTGTCGTAGTCCATGCTCCATGAGGAGTTGCACCACTACGTTGGATTCCGGTATTTGAATATATTTGATTGTTATAACATACATATATAAAATCTGTGTTTCTTTCAATTGCTCCAGAAAGAGCCTGAAGACCTATATCATATGTTCCTCCATCTCCAGCCCAGGCAAGAACCGTTGTTTCTTTATCTCCCTGTTGATCCAATGCTGCTCTCACACCACTAGCACCAGCGGCTGCTGCTTCAAAAGCGATATTCATAGTTGGAACATCAAATGAGGTATGTGGATACAAGCTTTCAATTACAGCTGTACAACAGGCGGGTATCACCATTATTGTTTTTTCCCCGAGTGCTTTTAATACAGTTCTTAACGCAATTGTTGCAGGGCAACCTGGGCATGCTGCATTACCTGGTAGAACATATTCTTCTTTTGGTAAATCTTTGATTGCCATGTTTATCTTCCCTCCTCATTAAAACCGTACCAAATTTGATCTTTTGCTTTACTCTTAATTGATTTTTTACACATTTTTATAATGTCGGTATATGGCACATCTTTTCCACCGAGACCTGCGATAAAACCTGTTACTTTTGTATCAACTTTATTAAATAAAGCGGATTTTATTTCGTTAAATACTGCCCCCTCTGAACCAATTGATATATTTCTATCTATTACTATTAACTCTGCTTGTTTACCAAGTTTTATTATTTCTTCTTTTGGAAATGGTCTAAATGTTCTAAGTCTTGCAAGACCAATCTTTTTCCCTTCTTTTCTGAGTTCATCTATTGCAGCCTTACTTTCAGCACCTATAGCTCCCATTGAAATGAGAATTTGTTCTGCATCATCACACCGATATCTTTCTAGAAGACCTCCATGATATGTTCCAAATTTCTTTTTCCAATCAAGAGCGATTTTTGGTATTAGTTCTTTTGCGTTCATCTGAGCATTTTGCATAGCTTTTCTAACTTTTTCATAATACTGTGTCCCAATTATATTTCCATGTGTTACTGGGTTTTTTGTGTCGAGTTTCCATTTTGCTTTAAATTTTGGTAGATAATCATCAATTTCTTTTTGAGATGGTATTTCTACAGGCATTGACGTGTGTGATAAGATAAAAGCGTTATAGCTAATCATTACAGGTAAAACAACATTTTTATCCTCAGCTAGTTTAAAAGATTGAATTACAGTGTCAAATATCTCTTGGTTGCTACTACAATATAATTGTATCCATCCTGTATCACGTTGACTTATTGAATCATTTTCATCGGCCCATATATTCCAACCAGGTCCGGCAACTCTGTTAATATTGCACATAACAATTGGAAGTCTTGCAAGTGCAGCCCAGTGCAACATTTCATGCATTAAAAATAAACCATGTGAAGAAGTTGCTGTAAATGTTCTTGATCCTGCTTCACTAGCACCAATACATGCAGTCATTGCAGAATGTTCACTTTCAACACAAATATATTTACCTTTGTATTCTCCTGTAGCTACATAATCAGCGATTCCTTCTACTGTTGTTGTTTGAGGTGTTATTGGATAGGCTGCTACAACATCAGGTTTTGCCATAACAGCAGCTTTAGCAGCAATATAGTTACCTGTATCAATCATCACGGTCATTTTTTCAACCCCTTTCTTTCCATTTTAATTGCTTTAACCTTACATACATTTGCACATATTCCACAACCCTTGCAATAATCCATATCAATTTCAACTGAGTCGTCGTCTTTTCTTATTATAGCCCCTTCAGGACAGAAAATCCAGCATCTAAGGCATTTCACACACTTGTCTTTATCAAATTGTGGTTCATAGGTACGCCAACTACCTGTTTTCCCCATTGCTCCTTTTTTTGGATATGAAATCGTTGTTACAATATCATATTTTTTTTGTTTTTTGCTCAAAAGTTCACCTCCACGTCTTTGTAAGCATCCTCTGTTGCTTTTACATTTTGTTCTCCCTGTTCTCCCTTCCATTTTTCTCTGATTGTTTTTTGAATTGATTTAAGTTTTACCTTGTCAAGGATCTTTGGTATTGCTCCAAGTATCGTTGTGTTAACTACAGGTATTCCACCGACGACAATATCATATTTTATTGCAATACCTGTTGCATCAACTGTTGCAACTTTATATTTTTTTGAAAAACGAAATTCATCTGGTTTTTTTGTAGTGTTTATTAGAATTTTTCCATCTCTTTTAAGGCCTGTGATAACGTCGACTAAATCTATTATACTTTCATCTTGCACTATTACGATGTCTGGAGTATATATCTCACTTCTTAGATTTATTTCCTCTTCAGATATTCTTGCAAAAGCTTTAACAGGCGCACCTCTTCTTTCTGCTCCAAAAAAAGGAAATGCTTGTACTCCTTTGTTTCCATCTTTTAATGCTGCAGATACAAGTAGATTTGCGGCAGTGACTGACCCTTGACCACCACGGCCATGAATAACTATTTCTACCAATGATTTTGATGTCATAATAAATAAACCCCGGTTCTGGGAATGAAAATGTTGCATATAATTTTTTTGTAAAACTCAGTTATTTCTTTTCGAACTTAAAAATATAAACAAAAAATGTTTTAGTATTATATATATCACATATCTATTATTAGTAGTAATACTAGAAATATAAAACTAGTTTTTCTTTGACAAAACTTTCTTAACTCGTTTTTTTAGTTTATTTATATCAAAAGGTTTTTCTATATAATCCATACCATATTTTTTACACATTTCTTTTGCGGTATCTGTTGTTCTACCAGTTATAAAAATAATTGGTATTTGATTCCAGTTTGGATTTTTGTTAAGTTTTCTTTGTATCTCCCATCCACTCAATGTAGGCATTATAATATCAAGCAAAATAAGGTTTGGTTTTTCTCCTTTTTCTAAATTTTTAAAAAAAGTATATCCATCTTCAAAAGAAATTGCATTATGACCTATTGAATTTATTATTTTTTCTAGGGTTATTCTTATATCAGGATCGTCGTCTATAATCATAATTTTTTTGTTTGTCATATAATTCACCTTGAATATTGATGATTTTTATTATTATACATTTTCTAATTTTTTATATTTAAATATTCTTTGTAATTTTGTCAATTTTGGTTATAAAAAGAGAATAGATTTAGTTTAGTTACACATATTCTTCAACAAGATCAGCAACATCAGTTGGAAACTTGGCGAGTTTTACATCTGCTTTTTCAAAAGCTTTTATTTTTGATGCGGCAGTGCCTTTTCCCCTCGCAATAATTGCACCTGCATGACCCATTCGTTTACCAGAAGGGGCAGTCCTACCAGCAATAAAAGCAAAAACAGGTTTGCTGATATATTCTGTGATATACTCCGCAGCATCTTCTTCAGCAGTTCCACCTATTTCACCGACAAGAACCACTGCTTTTGTGTCTTTGTCTTGCTCAAAAGCTTCTAGAGAATCAATAAAAGTAGTACCAATGATTGGATCTCCACCAAGTCCAACACAAGTGCTCTGACCAATACCTTTTTCTTTTAGAGAATTTACTATTTCGTAAGTTAAAGTTCCAGATCTACTTGCAACACCGATATTTCCTTTTTTGAAAATACTGCCGGGAAGTATCCCGATTTTAGTTTTACCTGGGCTTGCTATACCTGGACAATTCGGCCCAATCAAAACTGCATCTTTATATTTAGCATAATGAACAAATTCCATAGCATCATGAAACGGTATATTTTCAGTAATTACGACAACAGTTTTTATCCCAGCATCAAGTGCTTCAAAAACTGCATCTTTTGCAAAACGAGCAGGAACAAGAACAAGAGAAGTATTGGCGTTAGTTTTATCAACCCCCTCTTGTACAGTATCAAATATAGGGGTATTTTTCACTTTCTCACCACCTTTACCAGGTGTTACACCAGCTACTACATCAGTTCCAAAATTAAGCATTTCTCCGATATGAAAAACACCTTGATGACCTGTGGCACCTTGAACTATAACCTTATTTTTTTCATCAACAAAAATACTCATCTATTTTCCCTCCGCAAGATCACTACTCTGTTGAGCTGCATCCTGTAAAGTCGTAGCAGTAATTAACCCAGCATCCTTTAAAATATCCTTTGCTTTTTCTTCATTCATACCTTTAATTCGAGTTATCACCGGACAATCAATCCCTTCTTTTGTAATAACAGCTTTAACCCCTTTTGCAACAGTGTCACATTTAGTTATACCGCCAAATAGATTTAAGAATATAACCTTTGGTTTTGCTTTTTTCATAAGTCCAAAAGCCTGTTTTACTTTTTCAGGGTCATCGGTTCCGCCTAAATCTAAAAAAACACCGCCTTCTCCTTTGAAATGATTTAAAGCATCAAGAGTTGCCATAGTAAGTCCCGCACCATTTGCAATAACACCAATATCGCCACCAAGTTGAACAAATGATATTCCTTTGTCTTTAGCATCTTTTTCTAGTGGAGTGAGTTCTACATCTTCAGGGATGATATCTTTGTGTCTAAAAAGAGAATCATCATTAATAATAACCTTTGAATCTATTGCCATAGCATTTTTATCAGCGGTAATCACTAGAGGATTTATCTCAACAAGTTCACAGTCATAATCTCTAAATAATCTATAAACCTTGTAAAGAACTTTAGATACCTGCTTTGATTCATCTTTTTCCAGTCTGAGTTTTCTTACTATACTGCGTATATTAAAGGGTTGTAAACCAATTAATGGGTTAATCCACTCTTTGTAGATTTTATTATCAGGAACACTTTCAATATCCATACCTCCTTCAGAACTAGCCATTATAAGTGGCATACGTCTAGTACGATCTAAAGAGATACTTAGATACAATTCTTCTTTAATATCTGCTTTTTCTTCACCAAGAACCTTACCAACTTTATATCCGCGTAAATCCATTCCCATAATTTTATTTAGATTTTCTTTTGCTTCATTTATGTTATCCGCAGATTTGATGCCTCCTGCTTTTCCTCTCCCACCTATAGGAACTTGTGCTTTGAGAATCAAAGGATAAGTATATTTAGAAAGATCCTTTTTATTTTCTACTAATCCACCTTTGGGAACTGAAATATCATATTTTTTAAACAGTTCTTTCCCCCGGTACTCAAAAAGTTTCATGGAAACGTGAATATAAATCCTAATATTTAAGAACTTTTCAAATTACTAAATCACAGCCTATAATTTTTTTGGCGATCGGTGCAAATTTAAAATCTTTTATAAAAGTCAGAGTTTTTAGACCATAGCTTAATATCAAAGGATCTTCAGCAATCCATCTGTTTTCTTTAAGAACTTGCATAACTCTTGTTTTATCATTTTTATAATCGTTGTAGTCACTATACACAGAAATCATAACTGACTCAAACATCCTACTGGCCATAAAAATAGTGGAATCACTCATTAAAAGAGACGCTTCATTTTCATCCATGTCTGGTGGATTGCGCGGATCAAAATGTATATGAGAAAAAGAAAGTATCTCAAATCCTAAATTTTTGAGATTAGGAAGGGTTACTCTACGAGTTAGATTATTTTGTTTAAATCCTTTTCTTAATCTAGATACAGTATGTCGAGAAACACCTAATTCATATCCTATGTCACTATCTGACATTTCAGGGTATCTAATAAGCATGCAATATACATCTTTTTCTGTACCTGAAAGAGTAATATTTTTCCATTCTTTAGAACTAATATCTCTTATTTCTTCATCTCTGTCTATATCCAAGTTAAATGTCTTATAAAACAATGGGGCAAAGTCAAAAAAACGGTAAGTCTTACTTATATTAAATGGAAATAATATCATATTGGGATATTCATTTTCTAATAAACCCCTGCCACCGAATGTTTCTGTTCTTATATCATTAATTTTTCCTACAGTAGTATAATCTTTTGATAAACTTAACGAAAATCCCTTGTCTTGTTCTCCAACAGAGAAAAATATTTCTTCAAATACTTCTATAGTGCCACCAGTTATATTTACTCTTTCTTCAAGCGGAATCAAAGGGCTAAAATTAGTATAAATGATTGCAAGTAATTCACAGCCTAAATTTTGTAATCTAGGTATAATTATATTCCTATAGTGTTCTTTTCTTCTTAATCTATGTCTTATTGATGTTACTGTTGTGTGCTTCAAACCAAGCTTTTCGGAAAGCTTTCTATCAGTGATATTTGGATATTTTATTAATCCATAAAGAGTGAGTTTTTCCTTTTCTGTCAGATCTAATGCTTTCATATATTTTAAGAATAAGTTAAATCAATATAAATGTTTTTATCAATTTAACAAATTATGCAAATCTTTTTAACATTATGATAATATTTTGCCAAAAGTATGTCCAAATATGCATTTTATTTACTTTAATTTATCATTATGGTAAATAATTACAAAAAACTTATAATATGTTATTACATATTAAGAAGAAAGTAGTGGGAGGTTCTGCCTTGATTAGAAATCTGGCGGACTATAGGCTTTATTGGAAAAACAAAAACATAAAAATCTTAAAAAATTCATTTGAGATTTTAAACAAAAATTATTTTTTTATTTTGGGAGTTGAAGCATGACTAAAAAAAAGCAAGTATTAATTGAGAAACCAAGCAAAAAAAACAATGGAAAAAATACAGGTACTGTTGAAGTTTTTATCATGGGTAAAAGCTATCGGGTGCCAGCTGGTCTCACTATAATGAAAGCTATAGAATATGCTGGATACAAATTCATAAGAAGCTGCGGTTGTAGAGCCGGTTTTTGTGGGGCATGCTCTACAGTTTATAGGATCGAAAATGAACAAAAACTTGGTTTTGATTTAGCTTGTCAAAAGCTAGTTGAAGATAAGATGTATCTTGTACAACTTCCTTTTGTTCCTGCTTCCAAGGCAGAATATGATATCAACAAATTACAGCCTGAAGAAACAACACTAATAACAATTTATCCTGAGATTGCTAGATGTGTCTCATGTAATACTTGTACTAAATCATGTCCGCAAGACATTGAAGTTATGAAGTATATTCAAAATGCTGTCCGTGGAGATATCTCTAAATGTGCTGAAATTTCTTTTGATTGTATACAATGCGGTCTATGTGCCATGAGATGTCCTGCTGATATAAAACATTACCATCTCTCCCAGCTTGCTAGAAGACTTCATGGTAAATACATTGCTCCAAAATCAAAAAATTTATCAAAACGTCTTAAAGAAATTGAAAACGGAAGATATGATACAGAAATTGACAAATTAATGAAAATGGATAATAATAAAATAACAAAAATCTACAGTGATAGAAAAATTGAAGCAGAAGAAGCTGAGAATTCAGGAGGTGGTTAAGTTTTGAAGATTATTGATGGTTATCCAGATTATATGATGGACTCAATCAAAAAAGTCGAGAAAAAACGAAAAAAGAACATGACAACTAGAATTAAATCTATGACGCTAAAGCAAAGGGATGAAATTCTCAAGAAATATCATCCTGATTATATGAAAGACTCAAAGAGAAAACTCAGAATAGGCCCAGATAAAGGAAAATTGTTGTATAATGGGATAGTTGATATTTTAGAATCAAAACCGATAGTTGACTCAAAAGATGTTGATTTAAGTAAAATTGATTACGATGTTGATATTCTAATAATAGGTGGCGGAGGTGCTGGTACTGTAGCCTCGCTTTTTGCTTATGAATCAGGCGTACCTTTAGATAGAATCCTTATTGTAACAAAACTTCGCCATGGAGACGCCAACTCTATGATGGCTCAAGGTGGAATTCAAGCTGCTGATAGACCTAATGATAATCCAGCTTTGCACTATCTTGATATTTATGGCGGGGGTCATTTTACTAACAAATCTGAGTTAGCAAGAGCAATGGCATTAGACGCTCCAAAGATAATTGATTGGCATGAACAACTTGGTGTGATATATGATCGTGAAGAAGATGGTGAATTCATGGAACTTTCAGGAGGAGGAACCTGTAAGAACCGTCTGCATAGTGCAAAAGATTATACAGGTATGGAAATAATGCGAAATATCCGGGATGAGGCAAGAAACTTAGAGATACCAGTTTTGGAATTTTGTCCTATTGTTGAATTACTAACAGATGACAAAGGTCAAGTTGCTGGAGGAATTGCTTTTAATATGGAAACATCAGAATATGATGTAATCAAAGCAAAAGCAACAATTCTTGCTACAGGTGGAAGTGGGCGACTGCATCTCTCAGACTATCCGACAACAAATCATTATGGAGCAACTGGTGATGGTCTAATAATGGCCTATCACGCAGGAGCAAATCTTTTGGATCTTGATACAATCCAAATACACCCAACCGGTGATGCATATCCTGAAGCGATTGTTGGGATATTATCTACAGAGAAACTCAGGGGACATGGTGCTGTACCAGTTAACAAAAATGGTGACCCATTTGTATTCCCATTAGAACCCCGTGATGTAGAATCAGCAACCTTTATAAAAGAATGTAAAGACGGAAGAGGAATTAAAACACCTACTGGGATGACAGGTGTATGGCTTGATACACCCATGATTGATATAAAACATGGGGAGGGGACAATTGAATCAAAATTTGCATATGAAGCAAGAAAATTCAGACGCTTTGGTATCGATATATCAAAACATCCAATCCTAGTTTATCCAACCCTCCATTATCAAAACGGAGGAGTTGAAATAAACGAAAAATGTGAGACAAAAGTTCCAGGTCTTTTTGGAGCAGGTGAAGTAACAGGCGGAGTACACGGTAAAAACCGTTTGATGGGAAATTCACTTCTTGATTATAATGTATTTGGAAGAAGAGCAGGAATATATGCTGCTCAATATGTTAAAAAAGCTAAAATTGGAAAAATCACACTTAAACATCTTGATAAATACAATAAAATGCTTGAAAAAGCAAATATTAAAACCAAAAAAACTGCTCCCATAGTTTTACCAGAATATAGAGGGGAAATGGCGATTTCAAGATCTTTAGATATATTCTAAAAATTGGTGTAACAAATGATAGAGGTTAAAGAAGATTGGTGCAAAGGCTGCAATATGTGTATTGAACGTTGCCCGGTTGATGCACTTGAGGAATCTGATACTATAAATAAAAGAGGAGTTCGCCCTCCTCAATTGAAAAAAGATAATGAGTGTAATTATTGCAGACTCTGCGAGCTTATATGTCCAGATTTTGCAATAACTGTACTGCCTGAAGAAAAAAAAGATGTAAAGAAAAATTTACTTAGATCTCCTGTAGGAGGAAAGATTAGATGAGATACAAAAGAGATCCTAAAATCATAAGGAAAGTAATAGGAAATGATGTTCAGTTTATTTTAGGTGATATGGCTTGTGTTTATGGAGGAATACTTGCTGGATGTTCCTTTTTTGGAGGATATCCAATCACTCCTGCATCTGAAGTTGCAGAAGGAATGGCAAGATTAATGCCCCGCGTCGGTGGAACATATCTACAGATGGAAGATGAAATAGGTAGCATTGCCGCAGTAATTGGTGCCTCTTGGGGCGGAGCAAAATCAATGACTGCCACAAGTGGTCCGGGTTTTTCGCTTATGATGGAAAACTATGGATTTGCTATGATGACCGAAACGCCCTGTGTGTTAGTAAATGTTCAAAGAACGGGTCCGTCAACTGGTCAACCAACATTAGGTGCACAAGGTGATATGATGCAATGTCGGTGGGGATCACATGGTGACTTTCAGGCGATAGCTCTTGCGCCAAGTACCGTTCAAGAATGTCTAGATTTTACAGTTCAGGCTTTTAATTATGCTGAGAAATACCGAAACCCTGTATGTGTAATGACAGATGGAGAAATGGGCCATTTAAGGGAACGTGTTGTAATTCCTGATGAAAAAAAATTAAAACTGGTGAACCGTGTTGAAGCAACTATCGACAAAGACAAATATATACCTTTTACAAAGTCTCAGACAAGAGACAGCAAGGTTCCTGATTTTCCAACTTTTGGAACAGGTTATCATACATATGTTACTGGTCTTACTCATAATGAAAAAGGTTTTCCTGCAACAGATAAACAAAAAGATCATGAAAAACTAGTGAAAAGACTTGTGGAAAAGATTACCGATGATAATCTTGTAGATATTGAAAAAATGAACCTAGATGATGCTGATACGGTTTTTGTAACTTATGGAGCCTCTGCTCGTCCTGCTGAAACAGCTATGGACATAGCACGTAAAGACGGTAAAAAAGTTGGTTTACTTAGACTTAAACTAGTATGGCCGTTTCCTGAACAAGTTGTAAATAAACTAGCAAAAGATGTTGATAAAATAATTGTTCCTGAGATGAATCTTGGTCAGATTGTTCACTCTGTAAAAGAAGCTGCTAACGGTAATTGTGAGGTTATCAGCGCTCCTAAGATTGGTGGAGAAATGCATCTGCCACAAGAACTTATGAAATACTTAGGGGGTAAATAATATATGATAGAAATTAGAACAGCTAAGGAGTTAAACAAAAAATACATCAGAGAAGAGATGTGGCCTACAATTTTTTGTAATGGATGTGGACATGGTGTAGTTTTGGAATATACGTTTTGGGCTCTGGAAGAATTAAATTGGGATATGGATGAAGTAGTATTTGCATCAGGAATTGGATGTTCCTCTAGACTACCTGGTTATATAAATGCTGATGGTCTTCATACTACTCACGGCAGGGCAATAGCCTTTGCAACAGGTATAAAAGCTGCAAACCCTGATTTAAAACTCATAGTTTTCACAGGTGATGGAGACTGTTCAGGTATAGGTGGTAATCATTTTATACATGCTGCAAGAAGAAATATTGATGTAACTGTTATTATGATTAATAACTTTATTTATGGTATGACCGGAGGTCAGCTGGCACCAACTGCTCCTCTAGGAAGTATTGCAACAACTGCCCCATATGGAAATATTGAGCCACCTTTTGATATTTGCAATTTAGCAAAAGCCCTAGGCGCTAATTATGTAGCTCGTTGGACAGTTACTCATCCTTATCAACCTATAAAATCTTTAAAAACTGCAATGAAGAAAAAAGGTTTTTCTCTTGTTGAATTTATGGCGCCTTGTCCAACTGCTTATGGTAGGCGAAATAAACTTGGAGATATAAAAAAACAGTGGGAGTGGTATGACAAAAACACCATTTTAATTGAAGATTATGATAGAATTATGAACTATGGATCTGAAAAAGAAAAAGAAGAAATCAAACATAAATTTCCAATAGGTGTTTTTCAAGATATAGATAAACCAGGCTTTTTTGGCGAATACAAAAAATTAGTTGGCCGGGTTATGGGTAAACAAGATAAATCTTCTAAAATTGTGAAAAAAAAGGCGGTGAGGACTAAATGAAAAAAGAAGTCCGAATCTGTGGATTTGGTGGACAGGGAGTAATACTAGCTGGTTTTATATTTGGAAAGGCAGCATCTGTTTTCATGGATTATAACGCTGTACAAAGCCAGTCTTATGGGCCTGAGGCTCGAGGAGGTGCTGCAAGATCAGAAGTTATTATTTCCGATGAAAAAATTGGGTATCCTCGTCCGACAAGTGTCGATTTTTTTATAGCAATGTCTCAGGAGGCATTTGATACATACCGAGATGATATACGTGATGATACAATCATTGTGATAGATCCTGATCTTGTACCTCGGCATGACATCGGAAGATCAGTTTACAAGGTCAGAGCACAAAAAATAGCTGAGGAACTAGGAAATAAAATTGTTACAAATATTGTAATGGTTGGTGCGGCCACCGCCATTTTTGATTTATTAAAAGTTGATGCTGTCCGAAAATCAGTTTCTGACAGTGTACCAAAAAAGTTTATTGATCTTAACAAAAAAGCTTTTGAAAAAGGACTTGAGGCAGGAAAGAATGCCAGAAAAGGATTACAATAAAAAAATTGATCACGATTTGGGAATTCCCCTTCAGGATGATTATTTTTATGATGAACCAGAGGAGATTATACAAAAAAATTACATAGAAACAAAAGAACAAACAAAAACTTCAAAAAAATTGGAAAAAAGACAACAAGCACGGGAAATAGATGCTGATGTACTTATTGTTGGTGCAGGTATCTCTGGAATGCAAGCAGCTCTTGATATAGGTGACAAGGGCTATAAGGTGGTTTTAATCGATAAAAGTTCAACTATTGGCGGTTCAATGATAAAACTTGATAAAACATTTCCCACAAATGATTGTTCTATTTGTACAGCTGCACCAAAAATGGTTGAAATCTCACGTCATCCAAATATTGAACTGATTACATATGCTGAGATCGACTCGTTAGAAGGAAAACTAGGTGATTTTACTGCTAAGATATGGAAAAAGAGCAAGTATGTTGATTCAGATAAATGTACTGGCTGTGGTGACTGCGCAGAGGTTTGTCCAGTTGATGTGGTAAATCCCTTTGATGAGAAAATTTCATGGCGTAAAGCAATTTATATAGAATTTCCGCAGGCTGTTCCCATAATCTATACTATAGATATAGCTAACTGTGTGGGCTGTGGTTCATGTGATCGGGTTTGTGAACCAGAGGCCATAAGTTTTCTTGATAAATCAGAAGAGATAAAAGTAAAGGTAGGAAGCGTAATTGTTGCAACAGGTTTTGAAGTATTTGAACCAACTGAGATGAGAAAAGAATATGGATATGGTAAATATGAAAATGTTATAACAGCTATGCAGTTTGAACGGCTGTTGTCCTCATTTGGTCCAACTGAAGGAAAAGTATTACGTCTTTCTGATGGAAAGAAACCCAAGAGAATAGCCTGGATTCAATGTGTAGGTTCAAGAAGTGAACAACTTGGTTTTCCATATTGTTCTCGGGTATGTTGTATGTATGCAACTAAGGAAGCTTCCATTGTTAAGGAAGCTAACCGTGATATTGATATATCAATATATTACATGGATATAAGGGCATATGGTAAGGATTTTCAACAGTACTACAATCATGCAAAAGATCTAGGTGTTAATTATATTCGAGGACGCCCCTCCTCGGTTTATGAGAATAAAGATAAGAGTCTAACTATTAGGTATAAAAACACTTTAACAGGTGAAATTGAAGAAGATACTGTAGACCTGCTAGTATTATCCACTGCTATTATGCCTTCAGTTGCAAATAAAAAACTTGGTAAGGTTCTAGGAATAGAAGTTGATGAAAACGGTTTTTTCAAACAGCAATCTCTACTTAATAACCCTGTTCAATCTACAAAAGAAGGTGTTTATCTAGCAGGTTGTATTCAAGGTCCAAAGGATATACCTGATAGTGTTTCTATGGCAAGTGGTGCAGCAGCTCAGGCTGTTACTTCTATTAAAGATAGAAAAAGACACATTGGTAAGGAATTTCCACCAGAGCTTGATGTATCAGGTCAAGAACCACGGATTGGTGTATTTATTTGTCATTGTGGTAAAAATATTGCTGGTTATTTAGATGTAGAAAAGGTTACTGAAGAGATAAAAAAACTACCAAATGTTGTGCATGCTGAACATGTAATGTTTGCTTGTTCTGAAGATACTGGTAAAAAAATAAAAGAAATAATTAAAGAGGAAAAATTAAATAGAATTGTTGTTGCTGCTTGTTCACCAAGGACCCATGGTGGTTTATTTCAAGAAACCTGTTTGGAGGCAGGCTTAAACAGATATTTATTTGAGATGGCAAACATAAGAAATCATTGTTCATGGGTTCATTCTGATGATTGGGAAGCTGCCACAAATAAAGCTATTGGTCTTGTCAAAGCTTCAGTTGCAAAAGTACGTCTTCTTGAACCACTTACTGGAGAAGAATTTTCGATTCAACCTAGTACCCTAGTAATCGGTGGTGGTATATCTGGTATGAAAGCAGCATTAGCTCTTGCTAATATGGGTATTAAATCATTTTTAATTGAAAAAGAGTCAAAACTTGGCGGGAGACTCAGGGATCTTTATTCGATGTTTCCTTCTGATAAAAAAACAGAGGAAATAATAGATCCATTAGTTAAAAAGGTGAAAAAAAACAAGTTGATTACGGTTATGACCAATGCAAAACTTGTAGAAGTGGACGGTTTTATCGGTAACTACAAAGGAAAAATTGAACAAAAAGGAAAGAAAAAGGAAATAGAGTTTGGTACAGTAATTGTTGCTACAGGTTTCCGTGAAGTTGATCTTAAAGGTGAATATCAATATAAAAGGAATGAAAATATATTATCACAAACAGAGTTAGAACAAAAAATTAAAAATAATGGCTTTACAAAAAAACCAAAAAATATTGTTTTTATCAATTGTGCGGGTGCAATGGATGAAAAGCGACCTTATTGTTGCCGTGTTGGTTGCGGTGTTTCAATAAAAAACGCAAAATTGGTAAGCGAGAAATTCTCAGATTCTAAAGTCTATATTCTTTATAGAGACATGAGAGTTTTTGGTAAAGAGGAAGAGGAATACTATTCTGATGTTTTAAAAGAACACCACGTGACAACTATAAGATACAACTCCGATAAAAAACCTGAAATCATTTTAGATAAGAATAATCCAAAAAAAGGATCTGTTTATGTTAAGGTTTATGATGAGATTTTAAATGAAGAGATTGAAATTCCAGCTGATCTTGTGGTTTTGACTATTAACACTGAAGGAGAGGTTTTCACTGAGTCGTTGAAGAACATGCTTAAAATTCCTGCTGATGATGGTGGATTTTTTATGGAAGCTCATGCCAAAATCAGACCTCTTGATTTTGCTACAGATGGAGTTTATCTCTGTGGTGCTGCTCATTATCCAAAAAACTTGGTTGATTCAATTGCTCAGGCTGAAGGGGCTGCTTCCCGTGCTGCTATTCCGATAATGCAAGAGAAAATGATAGGTGAAGGAATTGTATCTAAGGTAAATGAAGACCTCTGTAGTGGTTGTAGAACATGTGAATCTGTCTGTACATATTCTGCTATTGAGATTAAGCCTAGATCTGATGATCCGGAACGTTTTGTTGCTGTTGTAAACAAAGCATTATGTAAAGGATGCGGCGCATGTGCTGGTGCTTGTCCATCTGGCGCGATTGATCAGATGGGTTACAAAAGCAATCAAATTGATGTAATGTTAGATGCTCTTCTTAAAGAGGTGATTGGATGAAAAAAAGTTTAAAGAATAACAATGACCTTGATATTATAAAATTCAAAAAAGGAGAGCTTTTAGCAGAAGTAGAAGAACTATCTGGGGAGAATTTGTTTGCCTGTTATCAGTGTGGTACATGCTCTGCTGGATGTCCATTTATTGATGATATGGATCTTGGTCCTGATGAAATTATAAGATATGTGATTCTTGATAGAAAAGAGGTGTTGAATTCAAAAACAATTTGGTTATGTGCATCTTGTTTTACCTGTGCTGAACGTTGCCCTCGTGACCTTAATATAACAAAGATAATGGAGGCTCTACGGCAGATTGTTCTAAGAAAAAAGATTGATCATACTAAGGCAACAGATATTTCAAAAAAAGAGATGAAAAACATTCCGCAAATAGCATTCGTAAGTTTGTTTAGAAAAAATATTGGATGATATCTATGAAACTATTATATTACCCTGGTTGTACACTAAAAACATCTGCAAAAAACCTTGAAGAATCAGCTTTTGCTATAATGAATGCTTTTGGTCATGAATTAGTTGAAATGGAAGATTGGAACTGTTGCGGAGTTGTTGCTTCTTTATCTCAAGATGATCTTATGAAACATCTTGCACCTCTGAGAAATCTTATCCATGTGGAAGATCAGGGTGAAAAAAAGGTTATTACTCTTTGTGATATGTGTTGTAACACTCTTAAACAAACAAATCTAAGAGTAAAAGAAAATCCAGATGATCTAGAAACGCTTAATCTATTTATGGATCGTGAAAATGATTATAAAAAAACAGTTGAAGTTATTCATTTTCTAGAGTTTTTGAGAGATGAGATTGGTTTTAATAATATTAAAAAGAAGGTGAAAAACCCTCTTAAAGATATGAAGATCATGCCCTATTATGGATGTATGATGCTTAGACCCCGCGAGGTGGCAATTGATGATGCTGAAGAACCAACTATACTAACTGATCTTATGAGTGCTCTTGGTGCCGAGGTTGTAGATAATCCATTTAAAATAGAATGTTGTGGTTCTTATCATACTATAGAAGAAAAAGAGTTGGTATCCCGACGTGCGCATCGGATTACTAATTTTGCTACCGAACGCGATGCTGATGCGATGGTCTTATCGTGTCCACTATGTAGATTTAATCTTGATACACGTGGAAAAGAAGCAGAGAAAATGTTTGAGGGATATAAACAAATTCCAACTTATTATTATACTCAACTTATAGCTTGTGCATTAGGTCTTGATCCTAGTGTTTATGGTTTTGATCAACATGTTGTTGATCCAACCCTTTTATTGAAAAAGAAAGGGATTTTAAAGAAGGTTTAAAAAAATTTAAGGTGGTAGTTATGGCAAAAAAGAAAAAGGAAACAAAAGAAGGTAATAAAAAAAAGCTACAGCTAGCGTTTTATTGGGCTGCAAGTTGTGGTGGATGTGAAATAGCAGTACTTGATATTGATGAAAAAATTTTAGATGTAGCAGCAATTGCTGATATATTATTTTGGCCTGTTGCTATTGATACAAAATATAAAGATGTAGAAGCAATGAAAGACAATAGTATCGATGTATGTTTTTTCAATGGAGCAGTTAGAACCGAAGAACAAGAACATCTAGCAAAACTTTTACGTAAAAAATCAAAGGTACTTGTTGCATTTGGTGCGTGTGCGGTTAATGGTGGTATTCCCGGTCTTGCAAATGTTGGAAATAAAAAAGAGGTTTTTGATGTTGCGTATCTTGATAATCCATCTACTGATAACAAGAAAAAAATTACACCAAAAACAAAGGTGAAAGTAAAAGAAGGAACGCTTACTCTTCCAGATTTTTATGATACTGTAAAAAGTCTTGATCAAACAGTAGATGTTGATTATTATCTACCAGGATGTCCTCCTACACCTGATATGATTATGAATGCAGTAAATGCCATTGCAGAAAATAAACTACCACCAAAGGGATCTGTATTGGCACCTATGAAATCGGTATGTGATGAATGTCGTTTTGAAAAATATGAAAAGAAAATAAAAGAGATAAAAAGAGTCTATGAAGTTGATGAACTCGAGGATAAATGTTTACTTGAGCAGGGTATAATCTGCCTTGGTCCTGCAACCCGTGGTGGTTGCGATGCTCGTTGTCTTGATGCAAATATGCCTTGTACTGGTTGTGGAGGGCCTACGCCGAATTCATTGGATCAAGGTGCTAAAATGATATCTGCACTTGCCTCTATTCTAGGAATTGAAGGTGAGGAAAAAATGAGCGATGAAGAGGTTCAGAAGCTAATAGATCAAGTTGTTGACCCAGTCGGTACTTTTTACAAATATGGTCTTCCTACTTCTCTTCTTAGAAGGAAGGTGATGAAATAATGAAAACTGTTACAATTGATCCTATAACTCGTCTTGAGGGTCATGGGAAAATAAGTATATTTCTTGATAATAAAGGTGATGTAGCAAATGCTTATCTTCAGATACCTGAACTAAGAGGTTTTGAACGATTCAGTCAGGGCAGACGTGCTGAGGATATGCCACAAATCACAAGTCGTATATGTGGAGTATGTCCTGTAGCTCATCATTTTGCAGCAACAAAAGCTCTTGATGATGCATTTAATGTTGATCCTCCATCTGCAGCAAAAAAATTGCGTGAACTTATGTATTGCGGGTATTTTATCTATGATCATATTCTCCACTTTTATTATCTGGGTGGACCTGATTTTGTGGTGGGTCCTGATGCACCTCCTGCAAAAAGAAATGTACTTGGTGTTATAGAAAAAGCAGGATTAGATATAGGTAAAGAAGTAATAAAACATCGTGCTTATGGTCAGAAAATTACAGCAATTCTTGGTGGAAAAGCAACTCATCCAGTATGTGGAATGCCTGGTGGTGTATCAAAAGGTCTAGATAAAGACGAAGTCAAAGACATTGAAAAAATGATAAAATCCTGTGTTGATTTTGCAAAGTTTTCCTTAAAACTTTTTGATGATATAGTCCTTCAAAATAAAGACTATGTTAATATGATCTTAAGTGATCCATATCAACTTAAAACCTATAATATGGGGCTTGTTGACAAAAATAATAAAGTAAATTTTTATGATGGAAAAATCAGGGTTACAGATCAAAAAGGAAAAAAATACAAAAAGTTTGATGTGAAAGATTATTACAAAAATATCGCAGAACATGTTGAAGAATGGACATATATCAAGTTTCCTTATCTAAAGGATCTAGGTTGGAAAGGATTTAAAGATGGAAAAGACAGCGGTATATATCGTGTGGGGCCATTGGGTAGACTTAATGCTGCTGATGGTATGGCAACAAAAGAGGCAGACAAAGAATACAAAAAATTCTATGAAACACTAGGTGGAAAAGCAGTTAACAGCACTCTTGCTTTTCATTGGGCAAGACTTATTGAGCTTTTGTATGCAACAGAAAGAGCAACTGAACTTATAAAAGATAAAGAAATCACTTCTAAAAAAATTAGAAATCCTGTTGGAAAACCAGGTGAAGGTTATGGTGTTGTAGAAGCAGCGCGAGGGACTCTAATTCATCATTATAAACTTGATAAAAATGGACTTATTGACAAAGCAAATCTGATTGTTGCAACGACAAATAATGCAGGTGCAATAAACATGAGTATTCGTGATGCTGCAAAAGGGGTCATAAAAAAGGGAAACGTTGACAATGCAACGTTAAACATGGTTGAAATGGCGTTCCGTGCATATGATCCATGTTTTGCATGTGCCACTCATACATTGCCCGGTGGGCTTCCTCTAGAAGTTAAGATATTTGATCATAATAAGAAACATGTAAAGACACTAACACAAAATCTTTAAAGGGAAAAAATGAGAACTATAGTACTTGGAGTTGGAAATAAGATTCTTGGTGATGATGGTGTAGGGTTACATGTCGTAAATGAATTAAAAAAATACATA
>Ga0180433_10000928_pt1 | contig 49622 bp, 49 predicted proteins | sample SS_ome_8_FD_132980 | JGI IMG/M metagenome (GOLD analysis project Ga0180433, IMG submission 132980) | Hypersaline lake sediment archaeal communities from the Salton Sea, California, USA - SS_1_D_1 metaG | ecosystem: Environmental > Aquatic > Non-marine Saline and Alkaline > Hypersaline >...
GCTATACCACAGGTTTTTGGATATCTTCAACCAAGCGATAGCTTAGTAGGAATGGTTGGAGGTGGTTGGGCCAATACGATAATAATTTCTCAACTATTTATGGGAGCCTTTCTAGTATTTCTTATGGATGAACTAATATCAAAATGGGGTATTGGTTCAGGTGTTTCATTATTTATTGCTGCAGGTGTTTCACAAGCCATTTTCACAGGTCTATTTAATTGGTTACCAACACAATCGATATCTGAGCTAAGTGTATTGAATCCACCAGCGGGAGCTATTCCTGGAACCTATTATATAGCTTCGGAATTAAGTCTTGGAGAGATGGTTGAGTATGGGTTTCAATGGATATTTATTGGTAATCAAGGATTTCAGAATGCGTTGGTACCAGTTATAGGTACAATTGTAATATTTTTCATAGTTGTTTATGCTCAATCCTCAAGAATCGAACTTCCTTTAGCCCATGGCAGAGTCAGAGGTGCAAGAGGTAGATATCCTATTAGATTAATTTATGCTTCAAATATACCTGTAATTTTAATGGCTGCACTTTTAGCAAATATCAATATGTTTGCTTTATTATTTTATACTCATCCGACACTAAGTAAATTACCATTAATAGGAAGTCAATGGTGGATAGGCGCATATGACACAGCAGCGGGCTCTACAGCTCCAATTGCTGGAGGTGCATGGTATCTTTCAAATCTTAATGGTATCAATGGATGGTTCATACCTATCATTAGTGGGGGTGTGCCTGGTGGACATGCCGCATGGCAATATGCTTTGAAAGTAATTGTTTATTTAACTGTCATGATTATTGGTTCTACATTGTTTGCAAAATTTTGGATTGAAACAACAGATATGGGTCCAAAAGCTGTTGCTAAACAAATTCAAAGCTCGGGTATGCAAATACCTGGATTTAGGAGAGATCCAAGGGTATTAGGTAGAGTTCTTGAAAGATATATACCAGTTGTAACAGTCATAGGTGGAGCTATGGTTGGCGCCTTAGCAGGTTTTGCAGATGCCATAGGTACGGTAGGAAATGCAAGTGGTACAGGAGTTTTACTTACGGTAGGAATTATGATTCAATTGTATGAACAAATTGCTAAAGAACAAGCTATGGAGATGCATCCTGTACTAAGAGGATTCTTTGGAGCGGATTAGTAAACCATGGGAGTAATTGTAGTTACAGGAATACCTGGTGTTGGAAAAACGACAGTTATGCAGAAAGCTGCAGAAGGTATGGATATACAATTTGTTACTTTTGGAACTGTTATGATAGATATTGCTAAAGAAAAAGGATTGGTTCAAGACAGAGATGAAATGAGGAAACTTACTCTAGAACAGCAAAAAGAACTTCAGATTCAAACTGCAGAAAAAGTCGCTAGTATGAAAAATGTCATTTTAGATACACATTGTACAGTAAAAACACCTAAAGGATACATGCCTGGTTTACCAGAGTGGGTTATAAAAAAATTAAATCCATCTGCAATAGTTGTAGTTGAGGCAGATCCAGAAGAAATTTATAACAGAAGAGCAAGCGATAAGACAAGAGACCGAGACCCTGATACCACAGAAAAAATAAATGAACATCAACAATTAAATAGAGCGGCTGCTATGGCGTATGCAGCAATGTCTGGTGCAACAGTTAAGATTGTATTTAATCATGACAATGCAATTGAAGATGCAGTCAAGGAAGCCACACCAGTTTTGAGTTGATATAAATGAATGAAAAAGCTCAAGGAAGTCAACTTTTAATATTAATGTTACTTATGTTTATGATGATTTTTATATTTGGAGACCCAAATATAAGAAACTGGCTTGCAGTATCATTAAATGCAGTTTTTTATCCAATAATTGGATTTGGAGGGAACTATCCAGTATTAACCATTACCTTAGCAGGAATTTTAGTTGTTTTTTTATCTTCCTTTTTTACTAATCTTTTTACAGATTGGAAAGCAATGGGTAAGGCACAAGAGGCAAGTAGAGCATTTCAAAAAGAAATTAATAAAGCAAGACGTGAGGGAAATACAAATAGAGTTAACAAGCTTATGAAAATGCAACCTCAGATAATGAAAATGACAACAGAATCATCAAGTGGTATGATGAAACCAATGTTTTTCTTATTTATTTTCATTGCTCCAATATTTATTTGGTTAATGTATTTTTTAGGCAATCTAAATTATTATTTTTTTACTGTTCCTTGGGCTACTCAGGTTTCATTATTTTCTCGTGTTCCAATATTAGGTAACCTTTTTACAATTTCAAGCTGGTTCTTACTTTATCTTTTATTTTCGATGGTGGTAGGTCAACTAATTAGACAAGGTCTTAAGTGGGTTAGTTGGTCTGATTGGTGGAAGGATATAAAGAAAAAAATTATACCCTCCTTTAAATAGGGTAATATGACTACTATTACAATTAGTGGACTGCCGGGTAGTGGTAAATCAACTGTTGCTGAATTATTACAAAGAAAGCTTGGTTTAGAATATATTTATTCTGGAAAAATTTTCCGAGAGATGGCAATTAAATATAATATGAACCTTGATGAATTTGGCAGGTTTTGTGAAAAAAATAAAGAGATAGATGAAAAGCTTGATGAATATCAACTAAGTATTATAAAGAAAGGAAATGTAATTGTTGAGGGAAGAATATCTGGGTGGTTAGCACATAGGAATAATATTCCTTCCATGAAAATCTTTTTACAAGCAGATTTAGATACAAGAGTAAAAAGGATAATAAATCGCGAAACTGGTGATTTTGAAAAGAGGAAAGGCGAAATATTGGAAAGAGAAAGAAGTGAGGAAATACGTTATAAAAAATATTACGAGATAAATCTAAACGACACTTCTATTTATGATCTAGTAATTGATACCTCTGATAAGAACCCTAAGGAAATTGTAAATATTATTTTAAATAACTTAAATAGGTAAATTATTTTTACATAGATATTTATCTTAAAATCAATAGGTTGGAAAAAGACACATGCTTCCTTCTGAAAAACCCAGAAAAAGATTAATAAAAGTGTCTGCAAAAACAAATCCTAATTATGGCAAGTACATTGATGATTTAACTGTTGAAGATTTGTTAAATAACGGTTTTATTAATTTGGATAAACCTAGTGGTCCAACATCACATCAGGTTGTTGCATGGGTTAAGAAAATTCTAGAAATAGACAAGGCAGGTCATGGAGGAACACTTGATCCAGGAGTAACAGGCATTCTACCTATTGCCTTAGGTGATGCAACAAGAGCATTGCAAGTTTTGTTAACAGCTGGTAAAGAATATGTTGGAATAATGAGGTTGCATAAAACTGTTGAAAAAAGTAAAATTCAATCTACTTTTAAAGAATTTGTTGGAGATATTTATCAAACCCCACCTTTAAGATCAGCTGTTAAAAGAGTTCGAAGAAAAAGAAAAATTTACTATTTGAACATAATTCAGATAAAAAAAACAGAAGTTTTATTTCAGGTAGGTTGTGAAGCAGGGACCTATATTCGAACATTATGTGTTGATATTGGAAAAAAATTGGGTTGTGGTGCTCATCTTTCAGAGTTAAGAAGAACTCGTGTTGGAGTTTTGTTGGAAGAAAACTCTGTAACACTTCAGGATTTAAAAGATGCATATGTCATTTGGAAAAAAGAACATGATGATACCGAAATACGAGAAAAAATTCAACCAATGATAAAGCTATTGGATCATTTACCTAAAATTGTTATCAGAGATTCAGCTGTTGATGCAATATGTCATGGTGCAAACCTTGCAATACCGGGTATTGTTGAAATTGATACAGACATTAAAAAAGGAGATTTGGCCGCAATTCTTACATTAAAAAATGAAGGTGTAGCACTTGTAAATGTTCTTATGACTACTGAGCAAATAATTCAGAAAGATACTGGTTTATGTGCAAAATTAGAAAGAGTTTTAATGAATAAAGGTACATATCCATCCATCTGGAAAAAAACATAAAAGGTCGATATTATTTCGGGTTAACTTTTTGCCGAGGTGGCACAGCCCGGTACTGCGCGAGCCTGGAGAGCTCGTGGGACTTGTTTCCCTCGGGAGTTCAAATCTCCCCCTCGGCGTAACTTTTGAATACAAATTAGTATAATTTCTAATTTTTAGATAAGAATTTTTACATTAATAATAAAATTAATTTAGGATAAAATGAAAATAAAAAATATTTATTGAAAAATTAAAGAGGGGATTAATTATATTTTTTCCACTTAAATTCTACTTTTTTATAGTGTGGTGGTATATTCTTACCATCTTTTGTTTTGTAACCATCTACTGGTTTCCATCTTATACCATATTCTCCAATCTTACTTTGTCGATGTTTCATTTCATTTCCTCAAATTATTTTATGTGAAGTAAATTCTTGCGATTTAAGTTATATAAAATTAACCAGTTAAAACGTCAAATTGAAAATATTTATTATTCTAGATATAGATGATACTCCAATTTTAGCTAAGTTTTTATTATATTATTTCATAAAGATATCAAGTTATGAAAGTTTGCGTTGGTGGAACCTTTAATATTTTTCATAAGGGACATGAAGAAATACTAGACAAAGCATTTGAAACTGCAGGAAAAGAAGGTATTGTTTATATTGGTATATTGGTAGGTGAAATGCTAAAAAATAAAAATTTTGCAGTACCAAAGGAGGATAGAGAAAAAGAGGTCAAAAAATATCTACTTAATAATAATTATGAAAAGCGTTCGGTAATTAAAGAAATATATGATATATATGGTCTTGCTGTTGATATGGATTTTGATGCAATTGTGGTTTCACCAGAATCTATTAAAAATGCAGAAGCAATCAATAACGAAAGAATAAAAACGGGTAAAAACCCCTTAAAAATAATTAAAATTCCTTTTGTATTGGCCCAAGACAATAAACCAATAAGCTCAACAAGAATTCATAAGGGTGAGATAAATAAAGAAGGAAAAATTTTAAAAAAATAATTATAAAAAGTATTATTTAATAAATTATTAAAAGAAAGAAATAAGATTATGCTGGGGGAGACGAATACATTCCCAACAGATAATCTTGATATGAGATTGAATTTTCAGCATCTTCTGGCAGTTCAATTATAACAGGTTCGTTATAATCAAAAAATCTAATTTCAATTTCAAAAGACATAGAATATTCATATCCAAACATCGACATCTTCATTAACATGTATTCATATGCTTTTAAAATTAAATTATCATCTTTAGAAATCCATAGTTTTAAGGATAACTCTTCGACCATATCTGAATAAGATACATCTTGTACCATACCAGTTCCTAAACCTTGTTGATTCAACAAGGCTTCAATCAGTTTATCTAAGTCAGGTATAATCTTTAATACATAACAATCTGTATTATCAATTATCTCATCATCCAATCTTTCTACTTCACCATAATCTAAAAGATCGATCTGCATATTCATTTGGTCATAAGTATCCCAGCTTACGTTATAGTCAGAAAAATTCATTTTTGTCCATTGTTCATTGCCAAAGTAATCCATTTTCATGTAGATTAATTCTTCAATTACATAATAAAGAAGTTCCATGTCATTTGCACCTGGTATTGCTGAACTCATTTCCATCATCATCTTTTGATCAATCACATTAACTGCGCCATTTGCATTGGCAGTCATCTTCATTTCTGAACCACCAATATCTGTTTCAATATCCATATTCATTAGAAATCTGTAACTATTAATTTGTATGGAAGAGTCTAGTGTAAACATCTTGATCTCTGCTGCTGAAACATTATCAGAGTTAATACATCCGGAAAAGACAGCAGTGACCAATAAAAATATTACTCCAAGTATTGTTTCGTATTTAATTTTCATCTCATCTTCTCCTTTTATTGGAATTAACTTTTTACTTAAGCTATTTAAATATAATCTGTCAAAAAGTCAAGTTGAAAAAATTCATATAAAAAAAATTTTTCATAAAATTAGATATAAAATCAATTTGAGTCTAAAGAAGAAAAACTGATTATAAAAATTTTAAAAAATCGTAAAATCCAATTTAAAAATTCTAAGAATTTTTACAAACAAATTCATTATAAATTTTCAAGGTCCTCTCTGTTACACTATCCCAGCTAAATAATTCAAAAACTCTTTTTCTTGCTCTTTGACCCATTAAATTAGCTTTCTCTTTAGATTTTAAAACTTCTTTTACCCCCCAAGCAATATCATTTGGATCATAGGGATTTATATGGATACCGCACTGTTCATTGCCGTCAGGAACTATTTGTTCTCTCATTCCACTTGTTCCTCTTGCTCCAACAACCACTGGTTTTGCCATTGACATAGCTTCAGTGCAGACAATACCAAATGGTTCATATAATGAAGGCAAAACAACTATGTCAGAGGCTGCGTAATGAAGGATTCTTTCTTTTTCACTTACAAATTCATTTCTAATTATAACATTTTGGTTTATATTCAGATCATTAATCATTGATATAAGTTGGTTTTCCATATCTCCAACACCTAATACTACAAGTTTTGTTTTTGGAAAATCATTAATAATATTTGGCATGGCTTTTACTAAATTATCAACACCTTTTACAGTTACCAAACGACCTATGAAAAACAACATAACTTCATCATCATGAATACCATATTTTTTTCGTAGAATTTTACAATCTTCAGTATTGACAGTAGTAGGATCATATTTCTCAGGATTTACTCCATTCCAGCAGACTCGTATTTTATCTTGAGGAAATCCTATTTGTATTAATTCATCTCTCATTGCATATGATACAGTTATTACACAATCTGCAAATTGCCCTCCTTCATATTCAATATTTTTAATCGTAGTTGAACCTCCTCCAACTGAACGTCCTCCTTCTGTTGAATGAACATGAAACATAAGAGGAATATTGAGTTTCTTTTTTACTATCATACCCCCAATAATTCCTAACCAATCATGCCCATCAATAATATCAAATGATTGCCCATTTTTTCTTACAAGATTTTTTATTAGAGTTGATGCAGAATTTATGTTATAATCCATGACATCAGCAAAAAATTTGAAGTTTGATCCCCATGAGCCAACATCAGTATTTGAAAATAAACTCAAAGTTGATGTAAGATCCAAAGTTCTTGGTCTGTAAACCTGAACATTATTCCAAACTTCTGTTGTATTTAATTTATTTTGATCGTTTAATGCAAAAACAGTAACATTATTGCCTTTTGCTGCTTGCTTCTGGGTCAGTTCTAGTGCAAATGTTCCTAATCCACCCCAAATTGCAGGCGGAAATTCCCATGAAAAATGAGCGATTTTCATAGCATATCCTTTCTCACTTGGTGGAATGAATTGAATAATAATGTTTTTAAAATTTTCAACCACCTTCAAAAAAGAATACTAATAATAATTTATAAAATAATCGAATTTAATTTTAATTAAAAATTTTAGTTTTTATGTGAGATTAATAATAAATCATAGTATTATCCAAAAGTTAATCAATCAATATAATGTATAGCTTTTTACTAGTTAAATTAAACACAAGATAGCAAGAGGATCAATTATTAAGTAATGGAAAGATTTAAATGAGTGACATTGCCCTTCCACAAGCAAGCTTATTTTTAGGCATAATACCCGCTCTCATTCTATTATACATTAGCATTAAAGGCTATGAAGGATATTACAAAGATAAATTGATATTCTTGACATTTATTGGTGGAATCATTGCAGGTGCAATAACCGTTGTTATTGAAACATTTTCTAGTGGCATTGGAATTCTATTTATTTTATTATTTCCAATTATTGAACAACTATTTAAAACAATGATTTTAAATTTTGGTAGATTTCAAGGAAAAAAAGAAACAACTGTATATGGCTTGACACTTGGGCTTGGATTTGGATCAATTTTTACCCCCTTTTCAATGGTAACTGCAAACATTCAAGCCGGAGATTTCTTTGTTCTTATCTTAATCGTTATCGGCTCTTTTGGTATAATCTTATTGCAAGGAGCAACAGGGGTTATAATAGGTTATGGGATTTATGATGGCAAACTACTAAAATATTTATTATACGCAATTATTTTACACCTACCGATAACTAGTATAATATTTTTAACTCAATATTTTAATATTGCATATCTACAGATTGGTTTGATAATTTATGGTTTAATTATTTATTGGTATATAACAACAAAGATTATGTCAAAAATATTGTCGCATAAGAGGCAAAGAAAAAGTAACTTTTCTACAAAATAGTTATAAGTATAAAGTTGGAATAAATCGATAAATATTTAATGGACGATTTGCTGTTATATTTAAAAAGTTGGAGGAGAAATTATGAGTAATATGGGTAATGCAAAACTATTAGGTGGAATTGGAGCGATTTTATCTCTTATTGGATGGGTAGTACCATCAGTTGGGCCTATGGTGGGGATAGTTGGACTTATAATGATTTTTGTAGCCATTAAATATATTTCAGATGTATCAAAAGATAAATCAATATTTGATAATTATCTTTATTCCTTCTTATTTACTATTATTGCAATTGTTGCAGCTTTTGCAATTGTTACATTTGCTGTTTTAACGACAATTGATATTTTTAACATTCAAGAAGTTGCTCAAAATATTACAGATCCTGCCTCCTTTATGGAGGTTTTTGGAGCTGCAATTATTGGTTGTTTATTGGCATTAGTAATTGGATGGATTCTAATGATACTAGGAGCAATTTTCTTAAGAAAAAGTTATAATAACATTGCAGAAAAAACTCAAGTGGATCTGTTCAAAACAACCGGTTTAGTTTATTTTATTGGAGCAATAACATTAATAATATTAGTAGGGATATTAGTACTATTTATTGCTAAGATAATGGAAATTATAGCATTTTTCTCACTCCCAGATGAACTTCCTAAAGAAACAAAAGATATTGCAGCAGATACTATAAAATAGATTAAAAAATCATATCTTACTGAGTTGAGTGCCACATTCTGGGCACCCTTTTCTTTTTATTATTAAACCTCCAATTATTGGTGAACATTCTCTACAAAAAATTAGATTACACCTTGGACATTTAAATCCTTTTGGCATGGATAATTTATATACTGTTTTTCCGCATTTATTACATTTAGTTTCAGTCATATATTCCATACAAGTAACAGATATATATTTAACAATTATATTAATTATATTCAAAAAGAAAAAATTGAAGGGATTTTTATTACCCCTTGAGTGGTGGTCTAACTAATAACCATATAACGATTACAACGATCAAACCTAAAATATTGAAAAATATTGTAGCAACTATCAATAACAATACCCAAAGAATTCCTTGTTTGCCTCGTTTTTCTGCATCTTTATAAATCCATATGCAAATAAGAATTGCGATAATCAGAGGTATCAAGAAAAATACACAACATAAAGCAAATCCTAATCCAACTAAGGTAGGTCCTAAAACAGGGATCCATTCACTATAATCACTAGCCCAATCTGGCATTTCTTCGTCTTGTGCTTGAACAGCGGTTGTTATTGTTAATGTTAATAAAACACACATCATTAAAATTAATACATTTCTCCTCGTTTTCATAAATATTGCCTCGTTTGGGAATATTTAAAGTTACTTAACTACTTTTTGAAATTTGAATATTTTTAATGTTTTAAATTCATCAATTATAATACCAAGAGCTAAACCGCATAAAATACCAATTATTAGGCCTGTGATAACCCGTGTGATATTTGTGCTTTCCCATAATCCTATCAGTTGTCCAATCCCATCAACACCAATAGGTATCAAACCAATTAATAGTGCAAATATAAATTTTTCATTCAACTCTATTATATAAAATACAATTAATCCTATTCCAATTGCCAAACCTAACCATATTGCAGTACATCTTGCACAAAAAGGCATTTGATTTTCATTTATTATTATAGATCTATCTAATCTTTGATGACAGAGAAAATCTCCAGCTGAATATATAAAACTCCATGGCTCCCCAAAACTTTCAATTTTTTCTCCATTGTCAGAAAAAATCACAATTCCTGAAAAATCATTAGTACTTCCTTTAGGCAATACAACCGGTGCTAAGAATTGTAATAGAATCCAGATAAAAAGTACAATAAATAAAACAAAGGTTAAACTTTTAAAACACTTTTCCCTTCGTTGCATTTTCAAATTCATCTCTTGAAACAATAATAAGTTCTAGAGCAATAATGGCAAGAACCAAACCAACAATTAAACCTATAGAAAAAATACCTAAAAACGCACATATTGCAGAAAAAGTATAGTATCTACGTTTGAAAATGGTAATTGAACCGATTATTGCAAAAAATGAAAATACAATTAGTGCAGCTGTTAAAGCAATATTTCCAATTGGTAGCCAAGAAAAATTTGCGATAATTGTGTCTAACTGTTGAATATTCAAATTTTCAGTTGAACTGTTAATAACAGCAGTAAATATACCAAGCACTCCTGTTGCTAATAGTAAAAATGAAGCAATAACTGGTTTATTTGTTTTCTTCTTAATTGAAGATAATATAGTTTTTCTTGGTTCACCATATTCTTCCCAAGCATGATCATCATTTGATGCTTTTTTAATTGTAAAAGTATGATTACAACTGGGGCAAGTAATAGTATGTTTATCTGTATCATCTGGCATGTCCTTAACAAACTCATGTTTGCATTTTGGACATGTTGTCTTACCTTTCATAACGTTTCAACAACGCAGATATAATTCATGAGTTAAGAATATTTCTATAATTTCTTAAATCTCTTTAAATAATGCCTTTCATGTTTTAATTATTGTTTTTACATCATATTTATATATAAAATGGTTATTCCCGATACACTAAAGGCGGTTACAGATGGCAAGATTTCAAGAAGCTATGGAACGGTTATTAAACAAAAAAATCTGTATGAAATGTGGTGCATCAAATGCACCTAAAGCTATACGATGCAGACGATGTAGGTCAAGGGAACTTCGAGTAAAGGCAAAAGAAGGAAGAGGTACATAGAAAAAACCAGTATCTTTAAAAGCTATTCTCCTTTTTAGAGTGGACAGTTGAACCTATGCCTGAAACTAAAGTTAAAAAGGACGAAGATTTTAACGAATGGTATAATGAAATTGTAGAACTAACTGAGCTTTGTGATAAAAGGTATCCAATAAAAGGTATGAATATTTGGAGACCCTACGGCTGGAAATTGATGAATAATGTAGACCATCTAATAAGAGAACAGATGGAGATTACTGATCATCAAGAAGTATATTTTCCTTTATTAATTCCTGAATCATTTTTTAAAAAAGAAGAAGAGCATATTGAAGGATTTGGAAGTGAGGTTTATTGGATTACTCATGCAGGTAATAATCCTTTAGAGGAAAGATGGTTATTACGTCCAACTTCAGAAACTGCTATGTACCCTATTTTTTCTCTCTGGATTAGATCTCATTCGGATTTACCATTAAAAACTTTTCAAATTGTAAATACCTTCAGATATGAAACTAAACAAACAAGGGCTTTTATACGAGTTAGAGAAATACATTTTTTTGAGGCCCATACCTGCCATAAGGATTTTCACGATGCAGAACAACAAATAAAGGAAGACAAGGAGATAGCTAACCGGTTTTTAAATAAATTATGTTTACCATTTTTACTTAGTATAAGACCAGAGTGGGATAAATTCGCTGGAGCTTTTTACACAATTAGTATAGATGTATTAATGCCATCGCTACGCACACTACAGATTGGTTCTATACATCAATACAAGGATAATTTTTCTAAGCCCTATGAAATATCTTATGAAAATGAGAAGGGAGACCATTTGTTTTGTCATCAGACTACGTATGGAATGAGTGAGCGTTTATTAGGTGCTATTGTCGGTGTTCATGGAGATAACAAAGGTTTGGTTTTACCCCCAGCAGTTGCTCCAATACAGGTTGTCATTATTCCTATCATTTTTAAAGGAAAAGAGAAAGAAGTAATTGATATTTGTAATAAAATAAACACTAAATTGAAATCAATAAATATAAGATCTCATGTAGATTTAAGAGATATTACCCCTGGAAATAAATTTTATGGTTGGGAAATAAAAGGGGTTCCATTGAGAATAGAAATTGGACCCAGAGATATTGAAAAAAACGAATTAGTAATAGTTAGAAGAGATACAATGGAGAAAGTACCTATCTCTCAAGATAATGCAGAAAAAGCTATAAGTGATGAATTAGGGAAAATCGAAGAAAGATTATTACAAAAAGCAACTGATTTATTACAAAATAATATCCAACAAGTAATAAATATTGAAGAGGCAAAAAACAAAATAGGAATTGTTGAATTACCTTGGTGCGGAACAGAAAGTTGCGCATTAGAAATAGAAGAAGTATTAGAGGGAAACACTTTAGGTGAACCTCTTGTAGAAAATAATTGTAAAGAATCGTGCCCGATTTGTGGGAAAAGTGCAAAAACGTGGATGAGATATGCAAAAACATATTAGGGTGAAAATATGGCTGGAAAGATAAGCAGATTCATAAGAGAATATATTTTTGGACTAAGTATAATCACATTAATTATTGGATTAGTATTAATTTTAATGGGAGTTTTGTGGTATGGTTTTAATGAAATTGTTGAGCAAGCAATGGAGTTAGACCTTATTTACAGAATTGGTGATTGGAATGCATATGTCTTAGTTATTGGATTAATATTATTTGCATTTGGAGTTTATTACTTGTATAACTATCTCAAAAACCGTAAGTTTTTGTTAGAAGAAATAAAAACTGACAAAAGATCTGAGTTTATAAAAAAACATGGCAAACTGAAGATAGATAGCAAAAAATTACCCTCAAAGTATCAAAAAATGTTGAAAGACAAAGAAAAAGAGTTAGGAATCAAATAATCTTTTGGGTCATTGATGGAGAATAAAAAACTCGAGGATTTTTACATTATTCTAGTAGAACCCAAATTCGCAGGCAATATCGGAGCGACTGCTAGAGTAATGATGAATTTTGATTTTAAAAATCTATTTCTTGTAAATCCATGCAAAATAGATGATGAATGTTTTGCAAGAGCTAAGCATGCAAATAAAATTATTGAGGATGCTAAGATTTTTAATACATTTGAGGAAGCAACAAAACAAATTGAGTATCTTGTTGCAACTTCATCTATAGAATATAAAAAAGATAAAAAACATTTAAGAAACTCCATTGAAATTGAGGATTTTTCTAAAAAAATATTCGAAATTAATGGAAAAGTAGGATTGGTTTTTGGGCGTGAAGATTATGGATTATTTAACAATGAAATAGCCTTATGTGATATAATGCTAAAAATTCCCACAAGTGACTCTTATCTTTCTCTAAATCTATCTCATGCAGTTGGTATTGTTCTGTACAATCTTTTTATCAAAATGAAATTTACACCAAAGGAAAAAAGGAATATAGGTACGGTTGAAAAGCAAAAATTATATGATTTTTTTGCAGATTTATTAGAAGAAATAAATTATCCTGAACATAAAAAAGATAATACAAAAATATTATTCAAAAGACTCATGGGTCGAGCTATGCCATCTAATTGGGAATACCATACCCTAATGGGAGTTTTTAGCAGAATGCTTTCTAAAATTAAAAATAAAAAATGAAAGAATTTTTATTAATCATTATCCGGATGAACATACTGCAACACTGTTATCCAAACAATATCAGAGGATGTATTACCTTCTGTATCGGTGACTGTAAGCTTTGCTGAGTAACTGCCCGTATATAGAAACACCATGGTTGGATTACGTTCTGAAGATTCATATTGACTATTTGCTTTGTATCTAAAATGGGAGAGGACAGCAGAAAGAATTATATAAGCAAAACCTAGAGGAAAGAATAACAAACTAAAAACTAAAAAGAGACCGAGCGAAAAATACATATCTTTATATTGTTCTTTAGGAATAATCGGCCTTGATTTTGGCCTAAACTCCCAATGATAAGAGCTGATATTTGAATCATTATCAGGATTTCCATAAAAAGTAACTTTTAGTGGCCCATATCCAACTAGGGGGCCAGCTTTAATATGAGCTTTATTAGATGATGATGAAAATTCACCTGTAGTTTTTATTTCTTCTTTAATAACAATGTTATTTAGTTCCTCATCCTCCTGATTGTTTGATAAATCCTTATCTGATTCGGTTACAATATATCCAACAAATGCAGAAATTATAACTAGTAACACAATTTCAATTGCAATTATTTTTTTCTTTGTCTGGTCTTTCATTTCTATCCTCTAGGATTTATCATCAAGAAAAGCAGAAATAAAAATCCAGGAGTAAAAAATGAAACCTCTGGAGCGTTATCCGCAGACGCAGTAACAGTAATTTGAACTTTACCGAATCCTATAATAATATTAGAATTTATTGCAGATTCATCTTTTGGTAAAAGAGGTTCTGGCAAATAGCCTGATGATTCTCGTCCAAGAATAATAGTACCTCCTTCAATTATAATTTTCCATTGTACATTATATGCAGCGTAACTTCCAACATTAATTATAATAAGTCCAATCTTAAATAATCCTTTTACGAAATTTAAAAATAATTCTGTGGTTCCATAAGGTTCCATTAATGGATAATAATCTATTGCATGCTCACAAGGAAGGTCATATGGAGTATCTCCAATACCGTCTCCATCATCATCTGTTCCACAATAGTCGTCCCAGTAATTTCCAAAATTACTGTTGTTCCACATGTTGCTGCATTCGTCATAGGCATTCTGGGTGTTGTTGACGAAGTTGTTATAATAAATCAGGCTGTTGTTTGAGTATCCGTAATAATTACTTTTATTGATATAGATACCGTATTCATTCTTAACAATATTATTTTTGGAAATTACGTTATTAGGGCAGAATCCCAAGAGATCGGTCCCTGATAAATGTATTCCGTAGATATTGTTTGTCAAATTATTGGATTCAATTATATTTTTTGATGAATATACTGCAAGATCAATACCAACTTTGGTGGAAGATATTTCATTGTTTTTTATGATATTGTCATACCTACAATCGCATAGAGAAATCCCATCCTTTGGTAGAGATTCAATTGTATTTCCGATTATCTCATTTCCTTGGGAGAAGAACATCTCGATACCGCCTCCATTATTGGAACTAATTTCATTATTTGATATTAAATTAAAATCAGAGTTGCAGATTTGAATACTTTTTGTAGCAATATAATATTGATTATTATAAATCATATTCTTATTGATAATATTATGATCACATGCTACGTCAAGAGCTATTCCAACAGTAGATTTCAATTCAGTAATTTCATTGCTATAGACTGTATTATATGATGAATGTGAAAGCCAGATGCCATCACAAAGATAAGGCCAGTCATTAGATGCAGTTAAGAAATTATTTTGGATAGTATTGTTATCTGACTTGCCTCGTAAAAAAATATGATAGCCGATATTATCTTTAAAGAAATTATTTTCAATAAGATTTAAATTTGCATCCGACAATCTAATTCCTGAACATTGGTTATTTAAAAATCTATTATTTTTTATAATATTGCTGTTACTTAAAATATTTATCCCTGCCTCATTTAAATCATATTGGCAATTTTTAATTGTAAATCCTTCAATTTGGACATTATCTTCATGTATCTCTATTACACTGTCAATTCCACCACCGTCAATAACCGTAGAATTCCTATCTTCACCCAACAGACAAATCGACTTATCTATCACTATATTTTCAAAATAAGGGGATGAATCATCATAAACAAAAACGGTGTCTCCATCACTTGAGTTATCAATCGCCTCCTGTATTTTAGAATAATTGCCATGTCCGGTGCCACCCACATAAAAAATATCTCCCTCAAAGGATGATTCAATTGATTTCTTAAAATTTTGTGAGGTTCCAATAGAAGAAGTAGAAAAAACAATTAGTATTACAATTACTGTTGTGAATTTCTTCATAATTTATTTCCTCCCTAATAGTAATTAATAATATGGCATATAAAAGTTTATCTCTAAAAGAAAAAATAAAATTTAAAAAATTTTATTTAAATTGTCTCTATTGTAAAACAAACTTTATTACCTTTTAATGCAGAATGAACCTTATCTGCGAAAAAAACAAGCTCGTCAATACTAGAAAAGGATTCATCCCAGTCATAAACAAAATCATAGTTGCCTTTTGTTGCCTTAAAACCCATGTTCATCAATTGGTTTTTGATTTCAGATGGTAAGGCTCCTTCACTGTTAAACATTATCTTAATGTATGTTTTCATGTAATCTACCAATTAAGAATTTGATTTGTAATATTAAATATTACGATTTTTGTCTAAGCAATGTATATTGGAAAAGGAATATAACAAAGGATTAGTATGGATAATGCAACGATGAATAATAATTTTCTTTTTACATCTAGTTTTGTAATATCATTAAGTGGAGGAGGGTGCATCATACCTATCATAAATATAATTATTAAAGCAAAAAACCACCATCCAGTTAGAATCATAATAAATATTGCAATCCACCCTGCATATTTTTGTTTCTCTCCTAGAAATGCTCTAAAAATGTGACCTCCATCAAGTTGTCCTGCAGGCAATAGGTTGATTGATGTAATTAGCAATCCTACCCAACCAGCAAAAGCAACCAGTGATAGATTCAATCCAAAGCCAGCAGGAACTTGTAAGATTAATTTGGAAAAAATCAAAAATAATAAAGAGACACCTAAAATAGGCTCCCCTGAACTTATATTATCTACTGGAACCACATTTGATGTTGCAATTCCAATAATAGTAATGGGGATAGCAACAATAAAACCAGCAAGAGGTCCTGCAATTCCCACATCAAACAATGCTTTTTTACTAGGCATCGGATCTCTACTTGATATCAAAGCTCCAAATGTTCCAATATTAAAGCTGGGTAATATTGGAGGAATTGGCAAGAAAAACGGCAGTGATGATCTGATCCCATGTTTTTTTGAAATATAATAATGTCCCATTTCATGAACGAATAAAATACTCATCAATGGAAGGGCAAACAAAACAGCTCCATAAAACAGATTAGTTACATTAAAAACTTCTAAAATATTAGGAATTAAACCTGAGTAACTTTCATTCCATATGTCAAACTCTTCAATATATAATATTGAACCTGTAAGTGTTGCAGTAATTATGGTAGCAATTAAAAGAGATAAATTAATCCAAACAGGTTTTTCCTTACTTCTGAGCTTTTTTATAATATAAATTATCTGTTCTCCTTTTTCATATCTGAGCATAGGAATATATTCTTTCTTAGAAAGGGATTTTCGAAGTGAATTAAATTTTTCTTCAAGTGTGTCTTCATCAATCCTGCAATAAAATGCAGCTGTTTTATAATCAAATTTCATATCATAAAAAGGAAAATGTTGACCAATTTCTTTTTTAAGATATTCCATATCCATATCTGGATTTTTATTAAAATTTTCAAAATTACTCCAATTATCAGGCATTTGGGTGGCGATAGAAAATCTGTTTTATAAAACCTTCGTATATAGATTCATTTTTTTAACATAGGTAAAATCAAAGGTAAACTAGAAAAATCGATTTTCTATTGGGTTTTAGATTATTAATTAATAATAGGATGATAAAATGGATATGTATCTTAAATTCCCCGGTGGAAAAAAAGTTGATGCAGATTACAAGGGATTTATAATTAAAACCGATCAACCCGAAAGACAAGGTGGTGAAGGTTCAGCTCCAGAACCTTTTTCGCTTTTTTTAGCTTCAATTGCAACATGTACAGGAATTTATGTTTTAGATTTTTGTCAACATCGTAATTTATCAACGGAGGGTCTTGAGATGGTTTTAAGAACAGAAAAAAACAAAGAAAAGAGAATGATTGAAAAAATAAATATCGAAATTACTCTTCCGAAAAATTTTCCGAAAAATTATGAAAATGCGATTTTAAAGACAGCGGGTTTGTGTGCTGTGAAAAAACATCTTGAAATGCCGCCATTAATAGATATTTTTATTAATAAATAAAATGAGACGCCATATTTATTTAGGGCATTTTGCATTGGGGTTGTTTGATTAATTATGACAGTAAAACTTGTTGTTGGTACTCAATGGGGTGATGAAGGAAAGGGTAAAGTTGTTGATTATTTTTCAAAGGATGCAAAGTATGTTGTTAGATTTCAGGGAGGTAATAATGCTGGGCATACAATTAAAGTTGGTAATGAAGTTTACAAGCTTCATGTGATTCCCTCAGGCGTAATACAGGGTAAAACAGGGGTAATAGGTAATGGTGTAGTAATTGACCCTAAAATACTAATTAATGAAATTAATGAACTAACATCTCGAGGTATTACTCCAAAACTTCTAATCAGTGATAGAGCAAATATTATTATGCCATATCATAAAATATTGGATGGTGGAGAAGAACAAAATCTTGGTAACAAAAAAATTGGAACTACCAGACGTGGAATTGGTCCATGTTACAGTGATAAAGTAGCAAGAAGAGGAATAAGATCAATCGATTTGACAGACAAGAACAACTTAAAGATTCTATTGGAAAGAATTTTACCGATGAAACAAAAAATGATAGACATTTATGGATTAAATGAGAAATTAGATAGTAAAATGATATTAGAAAAATACTACAATTATGGAAAAATATTAAAAAAATACATATCAAATACCCATGTTTTGATAAATCATTCGATTAAAAATAATGAGAAAATACTTCTTGAGGGAGCTCAAGGTTCTATGCTTGATGTTGACTTTGGGACTTATCCATATACAACATCTTCACATGTTATTGCAGGTGGTTCGTCAATTGGATTAGGTATTGGACCTAGCAAAATTAAAGAAATAATAGGTATTGTTAAAGCATATACAACTAGGGTTGGGGAAGGACCACTTCCAACTGAATTAAAAGATAAAGTTGGAAAACATCTCCAAGATAAAGGCAAGGAATTTGGAACGACAACAAGTAGACCAAGACGTTGTGGTTGGCTTGATTTGGTGGTTGTTAATCATTCCTGTCTAATCTCAGGAATAACCAAATTAGCTATAACCAAACTTGACGTGTTAAATGAGTTAGATAAGATTAAAATATGTACTAGATACTCATTGAATAATAAAGAAATTGATTATTTTCCAGCAAGTATTTTAGATGTAGAAAAATGTAAACCCATTTACAAAACACTCAAAGGGTGGAGCAAAATTAATACTAATTCTAAAAAATTATCTGATTTACCAAAAGAAGCTCAGGACTATCTTAAATTCATTGAAGATCAAGTGGCAGTAAAAATTTCTTTAGTTTCAATTGGTCCAGGCAGAACTGAGACAATAAATGTTTAAACTATATGATTTACATTAATCGCGGTGTTTATCCATCTGAGAAACGAATTACTAGCAGCTCTAAGGGCATTTATATCATTTGATTCGATATTTAAAATTAGTTCATTTTTATTAACCTTAAAAGTGACATTTGCCTTTGGGATTTTGTGTTTAATCTCAGGTGAAATTGCTGTAGCTATTAATTTAGCTTTTTTATTTGAATTAAAAATGAACTTGAATGTGGATTCTTTTTTCATTTGGATTTTATTCTTTTTGCTACTGTTGGTCGTTCCTTATAAAAAACCTTACCACCACAGTACGGACATTGAATTCCAATATTCTTAACATCAAATTGGACTGACTTCTTACAAAGTCCACATTTGTACCCAACCATAATAAATCACCTAAATATTATCTGTACCACTTCTTAATATTTTCTCTGCATCAACGCGTTGAGGAGTTTTTGGAATGTATGCTCCACCTGCAAATGTATATCCACATTTTCTGCACTCCCAAATACTCGTTCCTTTTCTCTTAACTGCGTCCTTACCACATTTTGGACATGCATGTTTTTTCTTCTGCTGTTTTTCAACATCTCTGACTCTACTTCTAGCTCGAACTCCATACCTGGCCTGAAATCGGCCAGCCGAACTAACTTTTTTTGTTCTTTTTGCCATATTATTTCCCTGTTACTTCAGATAATTGTCTTCTTATTTCCTTCCCGTTATCCAGAGATGCTTTTATAACTTTTTGTATCTCTTCTCTAGTAAAGCTACCATTTAAACCTTTTTGCATTGCTCGAATGTCCCCATTGTTATCAGTTGCAACAGTTAACCTGGCATCTGCAATCTCATCTTCATCAAGAGATGGATCTATAACAACGAAATTATCAAATTTTACCGATGTACATGAAATTGGAGGTTCCCTTATTGGCAGGGGATAATCTTCTCCAAGCTCAAATCTTTTATTTGGAACTGTTGCAGTAGACAAAGCAGCTAAAGAAGCCAATGAAGCTGCATCAAACAAGTTACCATCATAATCTAGGATATGAATATCCAAGAAGATAATCCAAACCTTCTCATTTGGTTCAATACATAGTTTATCTAATTCAATAACCTCTGATTCGCGAACCCCTCGGTCTACAACTCGAGCAAGTTCAATTGCATCTTCTTGTGGAGGTCCTGATTCAAAATCAGGTGAAGCTAGAGGTATCAACTCAGCAGCAGTTGTGAGAACTCCAGATTCTGGCGTGTCTGGGTAAGGTTCACCAACATCCATTTTTATTCCAGCTAAAACTTGAGTGTTTCCGATTTTAACTCTAGCAGAGCCCTCTGCTTTGTTAACCACCTTAGTTTCAATAGATATTTTTCGATATTCTTCAAATTTTCTTCCATCTACACGCTTACCCTGCTTTGCAAGATTACAAATATAATCACGTTTAATAACAGGTACAACTGTCATTTATTGTCCCTCCATTTTTGGTTGATATTTTTCTAAAATAGCCTTCTTTTGAATTTCTGAAATAATATGACAACCTTTGATTGCATAATCCATTGCTTGATTGAATTCATCCAGAGTTAAATGACCATCCATTTGAAGTAAAAGAATCTCATCTGTTCTTGGTGAAATTGCCACTGGCAAATCTGCATCACCATAGTTATCTTCTTCCTTTCCTAGGTCCAAAACAACCTTTCCAGCAATCTTTCCTGCGGCACAAGCAGCTGGAATATCTTTCATCGGGATTCCTGCATCTGCAAGAGCAACACCAGCTGCAGTTAGACCAGCACATCTAGTTCCTGCTTCTGCATCTAAAACTTCGATGTTAACATCAATTGAAGCTCGTGGAAATTGTTCTGTTAAAATAATTTTTTCTAATGCTTCTGAAATTACCTTGGAGATTTCCTTGCTTCTTCTATCTGGACCTGGTCGCTTACGATCCTCGACACTAAAAGCTGCCATGTTGTATTTTGCATTGACTATAGCTCTTAGTGAGTTCTGTGTGTGTCTTGGTATTGCCTCTCTAGGCCCATACACAGCTACTAGAACCTTATTTCCGCCCCATTCTAGATAGCATGAACCATTGGCCCTGTGTAAAACTCCTGCTTCTATTTTTATATTTCTTAAATCATCAATGCCTCTTCCATCTAATCGCTTTCCATTATCATCGATTAAATTAATATCAGATTTCATTCTTGCACATTCCTAACATCTTTTTTTAATAATTCTTCGATTCGGTTAGTAAGGCCAAAAGTTATTGCCTCACTTTCAATTTTATCAATAATTTGCTTTACCCTTTCTATATTTTCAGGTTTTGCGTCAACCCAAATTCGTCCATTTTGACCGACGAATATGCGACATCGAATATATTTCTTTATCAAGGAAATCATAGAACCTTTCTTTCCAATTATTCTTGGAACTTTTGATGGTTCAACTTCTATTATGTTTCCATCATTCATTTTAAATAAATTTCTGTCTTTCATTGTTACTTGCATCTTTTTTTGTTCATCAATTTTCAAGACTTTTGCCATAAGTGAGTCTCCACTGTTTAAATATTTTTCAGTGGCACCAAAATCCACATTCCAAGGAACTTCTTCGGTGTGTAAAAAAGCAGGAGAAGGTGCATTAATATCAACCAACCAACCCGCAGACAAAGCCTCTTCAACAATACCAATAACAAAATCCCCTACAACAGGTTCGTAACGTCCCTTTAATGGGATAACATTAAGGTAATTTGAATTTTTATTCAATATTCCTAGTCTTTCAGATATTATGTTTCCATTTTCAATAAAGGTTCCTTTACCAGCTTTATTTGATTTTGCATCCCCAAGTATCTGGCTAGGAAATACTATCTCGCGTTTTTCATCATGCATAAAATTAAAGCCTCTTAAAAATCACTTTACAATTCTTGTTTCTACATTTCCTTTTGTAATACCATTTAATTTATCATAAAAATCTGTTTGCATACCCGCTGGAATTTTAACAATTCCAAGCCAAGAGCCGTCTGACTGCCAGTCTTCCCTTTCTAATACCCCAAAACTACGAGCAGTGCCATATGCCTTTCCCACATATTCTGAAGGTATTTTTACTGAAATTTTAACTTGTTCCATAGATAACGGAATATAGGGTCTTAATGCATCCACTACCAATTTAACCTGCTGATCAACTGATTTAAAGGGATCAATATGTATTCCTGCCTGTTCCATCGCAAGTTCAATACGTTGACGTGGATGAGGCATTTTTGTTTGTGGGTCCATTGAATTTTTAACGATTTTATCGACGATTCGTTTTCGTTTTTTCTCTTGCATTTCGTGTCTTTGTTCTGTTGTGAGTTGGACATCTCCTTTAAGAATGATTGTTTTAGCAATTTCTTCTACTGAATTGGTATTAAACACTTCCTCCATCTTATCTTCCGAGGCTTTGTTACCCTTTTTCGCATCAGAGAAAATAAACTCGCTTGCAAGATCTTCCATATCCAACGGATTACCGTCTCTTATTCTTTCAATAGCCTCGGGAGAAATGATTATCTCAAATCGTTCTCCGTGTGATTCAAATCTTGCAATGACATTGTTCTTAAGAATCTCGTCTGTATAATCCTTTTTTATATCTTTTGACATAGGTTATTCCTCAAAATCTAGGAAGAGAGGAAAGACTATCTACTCCGTTTCTTTTAATTAATCGTTCAGCTGCATAATGAGCAATTATGATTTCAAAATGATCTTCCATCTTTTTAAGTCGTGCAATAACAGCTTTATCTAAAATAACCAAAACTATTTACCTCCGATTGCCTTGGAAACATATTTCTTTGTTTCCTCTTGAGACAATATGTGAAATGGAACATCTTTTTTTACTAGACCTATCTCGATAGCATCTGGATTCAATTTTCCTTCAGTGCCTTTATGTAGAGCTTTTACTCCAAGAATAATACTTTCTTCAGACATCATGTTTTCCTTGTAATGTTCTTCAAAATAGGCCATAGCTCCACTACGTCCTGCTCCTTCACTACTGGCTTTATACTCCATTAAAGCCCCAGATGGATCTGTTGAAAAGAGTCTAGGCCCTGTTTCATCTACTCCAGCAATCAATAACGCTGTTCCAAATGGCCGGACACCACCGTATTGAGTGTATGTTTGTTTAAAGTCACAAATACGTTTAACTAGAGTTTTTATTTGGATTTTCTCATCATAGGTTATTTCATTTATCTGAGCGTCTAATCTTGCTCTATCTATAAGGGTTCGAGCATCTGCGACTAAACCTGATGTGGCACAACCAATATGATCATCAATCATGAATATTTTTTCTATTGAACCTGGCTCAATCAAGTGAGAGGAAATTCTCTTATCAACAATCAAAACCACACCATCTTTAAATTTTAGCCCAACAGTAGTAGTTCCTCTTTTAACTGCCTCTCTAGCATATTCTACTTGAAATAATCTCCCATCAGGAGAAAATACTGTTATAGCCCTATCATAAGCAATATTTGCTGGTTGCATTCTTATTTCACCTCTTATAATTCGCTCCTAAATTGAATTATTCTTATAACAATTTTTAACCAAGAATACGCTTTTCATGTATATACTTTGTGTGTCATAAAAAACAAAACTCAGATTATAAAATTTTATATTCAAACACTTTTTTTGTCTCCCCAGATAATCTTATGAAATTGTAAACCAAGTTTGACATCTAAGCCGTCACTGAGTATCCAAGAAGACAAATATTTTGGATCAATACCCCAAACGGGTTGAAAAAATTTCATTGCTTTTGAACTATATTTAGCGATTACATCCTTTGCGTATTCATAATCTTCTCTATTTTTTATAATAAATTTTATTTGATCGTCATCTCCCAGTAATGATATATTATTAAAAACCATTTTTTCGCTCATTTCAGAAGAAGGACATTTTATATCTAAAGAGATAAATAATGATTTTTTTCCAATTAATTTTTTAATTTTCAAACTTCCATTAGTCTCTAAACAAATTTTGTATTTATTTTTAATTAGAGTGTCAATAAATTCCCATATTTCCTTTTGCAGTAAAGGCTCTCCCCCTGTAATACAAATATTTTTACAAGGATACTTTTTAATCTCATTTAAAATGCTTGTTATTTCCATTTGTTTTCCATTTTCATATGCATATTTAGTATCACAATAAGAACATCTTAAATTACATCCAGTGAATCTAATAAAAATATTTGGTAAACCTGCCCATCTACCTTCACCTTGAATTGAAAAAAATATTTCATTAACTAACATTTATCAAATGTATTTAAGATAACGATTAAAAGATTTGCTGTCAAATAAGTTAACATAATGTCTATGCAACATATGTAAAAATATTTATATAAGAATTGATATTAGGGGTAAGCCGTTCCAATCAATTATATTAGATAGAGTAGGCTATATAAAGATAATATGAATAAAAAAGATTGCGGCCCTTTGCTGGGGCCTGTAGCTCAGCTAGGTAGAGCATCTGGCTTTTAACCAGGTGGCCAAGGGTTCGAACCCCTTCAGGCCCGCCTATTCCCCATAGATTCTAGGAGGAATGTATCATCCCTGCTACTTCAAAAAAACCTGCCATAAAACACTATGAAATTCTAGGACATGAATTAGTTCCAGATCATAAAATTTTATCTGATACTGAGAGTGAGAAATTATTAAAACAATTTGAAATAAAACCCGAACAATTACCTAAAATTCTTAGTACAGATCCCGTTATACTTTCAATTGGGGCTAAGCCAGGGCAAATTGTAAAAGTTGTAAGAAAAAGTCAAACCGCAAAATATGCAACAGCTTACAGAATAGTAATTGAAAGTGAGAAAAATTGATAAGAGGAATTTTCACATTTGAATATTTTGAATAAAATCTTAGGTGGATTATAATATGAGAGAATTAGTTGATGCTTTTTATAGAGATAGAAGTATAGTTAATCACCAACTTGCATCATATGATGATTTTTTAAATAGGAGATTACAGAAGATAATTGATAATACGGTTATTGGTCAAGAAGAAGAGGAAATGGTAAAAGGCTTCATATATCCTGAGGTTGAAGGATATAAGATAAAATTTGGTAAAGTAAGGGTAGATTGTCCAGGGGTAAAAGAAGCAGATGGTACTGAAAGACACCTTTCGCCTATGGAAGCAAGATTAAGAGATTTAACTTACGAAGCAAATGTTGAACTTGAGTTTATTCCAATTAAGGATGAAATTGAATATGAGCCTGAGACAGTAAAAATCGGAGAATTACCCATAATGATTAAATCAAAAAAGTGCAACATATCTAAAAAGGTTTTAGAGGAAGAGATTGAACATCCTTTAACTAATGAGGAATATAATCAAAAGTTAAGAGAGAAGCAGGAGGATCCATTAGATCCTGGGGGATATTTTATAAGTAATGGTACGGAACGTGTTTTAATTACAGTTGAAGACTTAGCTCCAAATCGTGTTTTAGTAGAAAAAGCAAGTAGATATGGAACAGATGTTGAAGTTGCTAAGGTGTTCTCTCAACGTGAGGGTTACCGAGCGTTAACTGTTGTTGAAAAGAAAAAAGACGGTATGTTAATGGTATCCTTACCTACAACTTACGGTCAAATTCCCCTCATTATTTTATTAAGAGCACTTGGAATGGAAAATGATGAGGAAATTGTAGATGTTATCTGTGTTGATCCTAAAATGGAGCCATATGTCCTTGCAAACATTGAGGAATGTGCAAGAGAATATGGAATAACAACAAAAGAAGAGGCAATTGCATATCTAGGAAAAAAATTTGCAGGGGGACAGGCAAAGGAATACCGAATTAAAAGAGTAGAAACAATTATGGATAGGCATCTTCTTGCCCATCTGGGAAACTCTCCCGATGATCGTTTAACAAAAGCAATTTTTATGGCCAGAATGGGAATGTCAGTTTTAGAATTAGCATTAGGAAAGAGAGAACCCGATGACAAAGACCACTATGCAAATAAAAGGTTGAAATTAGCCGGAGATTTGATGGAGGATCTATTTAGAGTTGCATTCACTGCGTTATGTAAAGATTTAAAATATCAAGTTGAACGTGTACATGCTAAGGGGAAGGAGATTAAGATAAGTTCATGTTTAAGATCTGATGTTCTAAGTCAGAGAATTCATCATGCTCTTGCAACAGGTAACTGGGTTGGTGGTAGAGCAGGAATTTCACAGTTATTAGATAGAACAAGTAACCTTGCAGTATTAAGTCATCTAAGAAGAGTTACCTCGCCTTTAACTCGTTCTCAACCTCATTTTGAGGCAAGAGATTTACATTCTACTCAATGGGGAAGACTTTGTCCAAATGAAACTCCAGAAGGTCCGAATTGCGGTTTAGTTAAAAATCTTGCTCTTACGGTAGAAATTTCAGAGGGATTTTCTGAAAAGGAATTAGAATCTGTGTTAAGAGACTTAGGAATAAAAGAAATCACTAAAAATATAACAGGCTCCAGAGTTTATCTAAATGGGGATCTAATTGGGATGCACCCAAATGGTGAGGATTTAGTACAAAAATTAAGACAGAGAAGACGAAAAGGATTGCTGAGTAATGAAGTCAATATTCGTTATGATACTGAAGCTAATGACGTTATTGTAAATTGTGATATTGGTAGACTGAGAAGACCGCTTTTAGTTGTAAAAAACGGTAAACTGCTACTGACAGATAAATATTTGACTGATTTAAAAGAAGGAAAGAAAAAATGGATAGACCTTATTAATGAAGGTATTGTTGAGTATATCGATGCTGAAGAAGAAGAAAATACGTTGATAGGATTAACAGAAAAGAATCTTACTCCAGATCATACTCATATGGAGTTGGATCCAATGTGTATTTTAGGGATAGGTTCTTCATTAGTGCCTTATCCTGAACATAATTCATCACCCAGGATTACCATGGGAGCGGGTATGGGTAAGCAATCTCTTGGTTTTGGAGCTGCAAATTATAGGATAAGACCAGATACTAGAGGTCATTTGATGCATTATCCACAAAAGCCCCTTGTTCAAACCCATCCAATTAAATATATCAGATTTAGAGAACGGCCTGCGGGCCAAAATTTTATCATCGCAGTAGCATCTTTTGAAGGATATAATATGGAAGATGCAGTTGTTGTAAATAAATCGGCAATTGAGAGAGGGTTAGGTAGAAGTACCTTTATTCGTACTTATAGAAGTGAAGAAAAAAGATATCCAGGTGGTCAAGAGGATCACTTTGAAATTCCAAATCCAGAATGTAGGGGAGTTAGAACCGAAGATGCATACAATAATTTAGGAGAAGATGGTCTTATTTCACCTGAATGCAATGTAATAGGAGGAGATGTTTTAATTGGAAAAACATCACCACCTCGTTTTCTTGAAGAACCAACCGATTTTCTTACGCCACAGAAAAGAAGAGAAACATCAGTTACAGTACAACATGGCGAGGGCGGTATTGTCGACAAAGTAATGCTCTCTGAATCGGTAAATGGTTCAAGAATGGTTAAGATAAAAGTAAGAGAGCAACGAATTCCTGAATATGGTGACAAGTTTTCATCAAAACATGGACAGAAGGGTGTTATTGGATATATAGTGCAACAGGAAAACCTACCTTTTACAGAAAATGGAATGGTACCAGATCTTATAATCAATCCACATGCTATCCCATCAAGAATGACGGTGGCCCATGTTCTTGAAATGATAGGGGGCAAGGTTGGATCTCTTGAAGGTAGAATTGTGGATGGGACTGCTTTTAGCGGTGAAAACGAGGAAAAACTTAGAGATGCTTTAGTACGAAATGGATTTAAACATAATGCTAAAGAAATTTTTTATGACGGAAAAACTGGTAAAAAATTAGAAGGTGAAGTTTTCCTTGGTTGTATTTATTATCAAAAATTACATCATATGGTAGCGGGAAAGATACACGCTAGATCTAGAGGGCCTGTGCAAATACTTACAAGACAACCAACAGAAGGAAGAGCTAGGGAAGGAGGTCTGCGATTTGGAGAAATGGAACGTGATTGTTTGATTGCCCATGGAGCTTCAATGGTGATTAAAGACCGCTTACTTGATGAATCAGATATAACAGTAAAATATGTATGCAATACATGTGGCCATCTTGCTGTATTAGACAGACATGGTCGATTATATTGTCCGGTTTGTGAAGATAAAGCAGATATTCATGCTGTTGAGATGAGTTATGCTTTCAAACTTTTAATTGATGAATTGAAATCATTGGTAGTTGTTCCAAGAATTAAATTGGAGTCATTGGTATAGGAGGATTTAGAATGGCTAGAATGAAAAGCATCACAAAAAAAATTGGTGTTTTAAATTTTTCAGTTTTATCACCTAATGAAATTAGAAAAATGAGTGCAACAAAAGTAATAACCGCAGATACATATGATGATGATGGCTTCCCAATTCCTATGGGTTTAATGGATCAACGCATGGGAATTATTGAACCGGGATTAAGATGTAAAACATGTAGTTTAAAGGTTGGAAAAGAAGGCTGTCCAGGACACTTTGGCCATATTGATCTTGCTATGCCAGTTGTTCATGTTGGTTTTGTAAAAACTATTAGAAACAGTCTTCGAGCAACATGCCGTGGATGCGGAAGAATACTTTTACCCGACAAAGAATTAGAGGAATACAAAACATTAATTGAAAAAAATAAAATTGAGGGAAGAGACAATTCTTATGTTTTTAAAACAATTGTCGCTAATAGTGTTAAAACTGATGCTTGTCCTAGATGTGGTCATGAAACTGGCAAGATTGACCTTGATAAACCAACATCATTCAGAGAAAACGGCAAAAAATTGACTCCTACAGAGATTCGTGAGTGGTTGGAAAAAATTCCTGATAGCGACCTACCTTTATTGGATGTAAATAGAGAGTCCGCAAGACCTGAATGGATGGTATTGACAGTTTTACCTGTTCCACCAGTTACCGTAAGGCCCTCAGTAACTTTAGAATCTGGTGAACGTTCTGAGGACGATCTTACACATAAATTAGTAGATGTTATTCGTATAAATCAGAGGTTGCAAGAAAATAGAGATGCAGGTGCCCCTCAACTTATTGTTGAGGATTTATGGGAACTTCTTCAATATCATGTAACTACATATTTAGACAATCAAACATCCGGAATTCCGCCTGCAAGACACCGTTCAGGAAGACCATTAAAAACATTGGCACAAAGATTAAAAGGTAAAGAGGGTAGATTTAGAAGCAACTTGTCAGGTAAAAGAGTTAATTTTTCTGCAAGAACCGTTATTTCACCTGATCCTAATTTAAGTATTAACGAAATTGGAGTGCCCGAAGAAATTGCCAGAGAATTAACAATACCAGTTAGGGTTACTCCTCATAATCTTGAATGGTGCAAAGATTTAATTAGACAAAGTGCAAAACCCAAAAAAGATGAATATGTGCCTCATGTAAATTATGTAAAAAGATTCAAAGAAGGCATAGAACAAAGAATTAAGGTTGCTGAAAGAAATGCAGAGGAAGTTGCTGAAAAACTAGAAGTTGGGTTTATAATTGAAAGACAACTAATGAATGGAGATATTGCATTATTTAATAGACAACCATCACTTCATCGCATGTCCATGATGGCACATCGAGTTAAGGTTGTTCCTTATCGCTCTTTTAGATTTAACCTATCTGTTTGTCCTCCATATAACGCAGATTTTGATGGGGATGAGATGAATCTTCATCTGCTACAAGGGGTTGAGGCAAAAGCTGAAGCTGAAATACTTATGAAAGTACAGGAAAATATACTCTCGCCAAGATTTGGTGGCGTGATAATCGGTGGAATACACGATCACATATCTGGGTGTTTCCTTCTTACTTATAAAGACAGGATGTTTACAAATGAAGAAACATCACAAATTTTATCATATTTCAACTACAAAGGCAAATTCCCACCAACACACACAAAAGACGGTAAAAACTATGTTTATGGAAGAGATATTTTTAGCGTTCTTCTACCTAAAGATATAAGTCTTGAATACAAAGCCAAGGCTTGTTTTAAATGTGATGAATGTAAAGCACCAGAATGCCCCAACAATGCGTATGTCATAATTAATAACGGGATACTCAAAAAAGGGATAATTGATGAAAATAGTATTGGTTCTTTCAAGGGAAGAATTATTGAACGAATAATCAGAGATCATGGAACTGATGCAGGTAGGGAATTTATAGACAATGTTACACGACTAGGAATTGCTGTTGTAACAGGTTATGGATTTACTACAAGTATTGACGATGAGGATATTCCAAAAGAAGCCAAGCGACAAATTGAAGATGGACTAAAAAAAGCTCAAAGCAAAATCAAAAACCTTGTTGCTGCGTATGAAAATAACGAATTAGAATCTTTACCTGGACGTAGTATTGAAGAAACCTTAGAGATGGAAATAATGAGAGTTACGGGCAGAGCAAGAGATATGGCTGGAGAGATTGCTAGTGAATATCTTGGATTAAACAATAGTGCAGTTATAATGGCAAAATCTGGAGCTAGAGGTTCAATGCTAAATCTATCACAGATGTCTGGTTGTGTAGGTCAACAGGCGGTTAGAGGGGAGAGAATATCAAGAGGATATAGACATAGGACATTACCTCATTTCAAAAAAGGAGATCTAGGGGCAAGTGCCAAAGGTTTTGTGGCAAGCTGCTATAAAAGTGGACTTAATCCAACTGAATATTTTTTCCATTCAATGGGTGGTAGAGAGGGTTTAGTGGATACTGCAGTTAGGACTTCTCGATCAGGTTATATGCAAAGACGTCTAGTTAATGCATTGGAAGATTTAAAGGTAGAAAATGACGGAACAGTTAGACATACTGAAGGAAATATTATACAATTTATTTATGGCGAAGATGGTATAGATCCTTCAAAAAGTACACATGGAAAATCAGTAGATATTGACAGAATTATATATGATATTCAGAAGGGGGCATAACATTGGCAAGAACTGCAACAAAAAAACAAAAAACTGAAAAAAAGCCCACCAAAACAAAAAAGGTAGTTAAGGATTCTAAAAAGGAAAAACCATTAGATCATAAGAAGGAAATAGAAAAAAAAGAACAGAGAAAAGTAAAAAAAGTTAAAGAAAAACCAAAAAAGGTCAAAGTGAAAAAAACCAAAAGATCCGTAAGAAAAAAGGTTGTAAAAGAGGAAAAGGAAAGAGAGATTCCTCCGCCGCCAGAAAAAAAACAAGAACCTGCCGAAAATAAAAAAATTAGAGAAGAAATAAATAAAATTCTAAAAGAGAGATTTTTACCAAGATACATAATTGACAGTATTGTAGAACGGGTTATACATGATAAAAAACTTAAACCAAAATTGGAGAAAATAATCGATCATGTATTACTGGAATATGGAAAAAATTTAATTGATCCCACTGAAGCTTGTGGAATGGTTGGTGCGCAAAGCATCGGTGAACCAGGTACACAGATGACAATGAGAACATTCCACTATGCTGGAGTTGCTGAAATTAACGTTACATTAGGTTTGCCTCGATTAATTGAAATCGTGGATGCAAGATCAACTCCTTCAACTCCTATGATGAATATCTACCTAAGAGACGAATATAAACTAAATCCCGATTTAGCAAAAGATATTGCAAATAAAATTGAGATTACAAAACTAACGGATGTTGCAGATATCGAAATGGATTTAATTAATTTAACAATTAACATCAAACCAAACAAAAAAACAATGGATAAAAAGGGATTAACGCTTGATGAGATTTTAGAACGAGTAAGTACGATTAGAAAAATTGATGCAAAGATAGAAAAAAGGGCAATTAAAATAACACTTGATGAACCTGGATACAAAAATCTTCAACAAGTAAATGAAAATTTAAAGGGTTTAAAAATTAAAGGAATAGATGGAATAAAACGTGTAATAATTAGGAAAGAACCTAATGAAGGTTATGTAATTTATAGTGAGGGGAGCAATTTTAAAGAGGTTTTAGATATCGAAGGTGTTGATCCTTATAGGACTTCAACCAATGATATTCATGCAGTGGCAAGAGAATTAGGTATAGAAGCTGCAAGAAATATGATAATACAAGAGGCCCATAATACATTATCAGAACAAGGATTAAATGTTGATTTAAGACATATTATGATGGTCGCAGATGTAATGACGTCTGATGGAACAGTAAAAGCTATTGGAAGACATGGGGTTAGCGGAGAGAAATCCTCTGTTTTATCAAGAGCAGCATTTGAAATAACTGTTAATCACCTGCTTTCAGCAAGTCAAAGAGGTGAGTCAGATAGATTAAACGGAGTGGCAGAAAATATTATAGTTGGGCAACCTGTTAACCTTGGAACAGGAGCAGTAGAACTAGCTATGGGTCATTCTTTAAAAAAAAAGAAGGGAAAATAGATGGTCGACGTTAATAAGCTATTAAAAGATGTAGTAAAAAAAGGCAAAGTAAAAATTGGCGAAAAACAAACCAAAAAAGCTATTGAACAAGGAGTTGCAAAGTTAGTCATTCTTTCTAATAATTGTCCCTATATAGATGAAATTAAATCTCTTTCTAAGGAAAATAAAGCACCAATTTATAATTATAATGCAAATAGTGTGGAACTGGGTTATGTTTGTGGAAAAAATTTTTCTGTTTCATCTTTTGCAGTAATCGAACTTGGTGAATCAAATATTTTACAATTAGTAAAATCAGGGAAATAATACAATGGTTGAAATAACATTTTCAAATGAGACAGTTCAATATATCAATCTTGCAAACAAACATTCAGGTGCGCATATTATCGATTGTGTAGCTGAGGATGATAGAATTGTTTTTGTGGTTGAAAAAGGAGATTTGGGCGTAGCAATCGGAAGTAAGGCTAAAAAACTTGAAAAACTCCGTACTCTTTTTAAAAAAAATATTAAGTTTGTTGAATTTGATGACGATAAGCTGAAATTTATAAAAAATATGTGTAAACCCTATGATGTAAAAAATATTGAAATCGAGGGAAATGATTCTGATTGTGTAGTTAAAATTGAAGTTAATGCCAAAGATAAATCTAAATTGATTGGTAAAGGCGGAAGAAATATTGATATTATTAGGAAATTAGCAAAAAGACACCATTCAATTCGAGATGTTCAGATTAAGTGATTCTTATAATTTTTAGCAATAATAATTTTTAAATAGGAAGCTACATTCACCTGAGGGGTACTTCTGAAAACAAAAAAACAACCTAAACAAATATTAAAACTAGAAGAAATAGTCGGCGCTGAGAAGGGAATTTTAGAAAGAAATGGAAAAAAGTATCCAATTGAGATAAAAGGGATACCAAAGTGTAACGAAGCATGCCCTGCTGGTGTAAACGTAAAAGCCTATGTTAATTTAATCGCAAATAGAAAGTTTGAAGAAGCCATTGAAGAGATTAGAAAAACAAATCCTTTTCCAGCTGTATGTGGAAGAGTTTGTACTAGACCTTGTGAAGAAACTTGTGAACTAAATGTTTTAGGAGATTCTGTTTCAATTAGAGCTTTAAAAAGATATGCATCAGATTATGAGCTTGCTAGACGGCCCATTGCAATTAAACCCTGCAAAATAAAATATTCAGAAAAAATTGCAATTATAGGATCAGGTCCAGCAGGGATGACCGCAGCTGTAGATTTAATTAGAATTGGTTATGAGGTGACTGTATTTGAATTATCAAAAGAAGCGGGAGGCATGTTAAGATATGGCATACCACCATACAGGTTACCTGATAGAGTTTTGAAAAGAGAGATAGATTGGATTAAATCTCTTGGCGTTAAAATAGAAACTGGAATAAAAGTTAAAGATGCAACTTCACTTTTTAAGAAAGGTTATTCTGCAGTACTAATTGCAGGAGGTGCAACAAAATCCTTTTTCCCTGGAATTGAGGGAGAAAAATCAGAAGGCGTTTTAGATGCTCTTATTTTTCTCAGAGAAATAAATGAAGGAAAATACCCCAGTATAAAAGGAGATGTTGTTGTTATTGGTGGAGGTTCTACTGCTTTTGATGCAGCCAGATCTGCAATAAGAGTCGGTGCAAAGAAGGTTACAATTGCTTATAGACGTACTGTTAATGAGATGCCTGCAGATATTGAAGAAATTGAAGCAGCAAAAGAAGAAGGAGTTGAAATTTTAACTCTTGCAATGCCGAAAAGAATTATCCAAAAAAATGGAAAGGCAGAAGTTATTGAATTTTATAGAGCGAAACTTGGAGAACCGGATAAATCAGGACGAAGATCACCGATTCCAATAAAGAATAATATTTTCAATATACCCGCAAGAACAATAATTTTTGCTGTTGGAGCAATGCCTGATGTTGGTCCATTAGGTGGCATTAAAGTTACAACACCTAAAGGAACAATTGAAATATCTGAATATGGTAAAACTGTTTTTAATGGAGTTTTTGCTGCTGGGGATGTTGAAATGGGGCCATCATCAGTTGTTGATGCAATTGGTAGAGGCCATGAAGCAGCAAGAGGAATTGATGCTTATTTAAGGAAAATATCACCAGCAAAACCTGAAGATTTAATAAAAACTATACAAATTTATCTAAGTCAACCAATAAGGAGTAAATCAATACACGCGCCAAAGAAATTAAAAAAGGATAAGTTAACAAGTTTTGAAGAAGTAGAAGGTGCTTATTCTGATTTTCAAGCAATTGAAGAAGCATCTAGATGTTATACTTGTGGCCCTTGTTATGTTTGTCCAACTTGCCTTCCAAATTGTAAAAATAAGCAATTGGTTGCAAAAATAGATAATACAACGATTTTGGTTAAATCACCTTTAGAATTATCAAAAGAAATATATGATAATGGGCCTGAAAAATTTAATCTAAGTTCAGCAACTACAGAAAAACAAATACAACTTTTTAGTTTAACATCAAAAGTTGATAGTGATTTGTGTATTGGATGTGGTAGATGTGAGGAAGTTTGTGCTTACAGAGCAGTAAAAAATATTGTAACAAAAGATAAAAAACCAGTCTCACAAGTATCTCATTCTTCTTGCGCATCATGCAGTGCTTGTGTCTCAGAATGTCCTAGTGGTGCAATAAGTCAAGGTTTTATGTCTGATGATGAAATACTTAAAAGATTGGCAAAAAAGGAAACACCTTATGATGGTGTTAAGGGCTTAATGAGTTATTGGATTACCCCTTATCCGTTTTTTGATTCTTATGAAGGTGTTATTGATTTGATGTCAGCACGAAAACCTTCTCCAATGTTTCTTATAAGAGCATTAGCAGAAACAAAAAGAGGTCTTTTAATTATAAAACCTGATAAAGCAAGTGGCTCTCATTATTTACCATGGGAAGAATCGCCAGAGTTAGTAATAGAAAATACACGGAAAATACTAAAGACCTTTGGTATCTCACCAGATAGAATCAAATATACAAATCTATCTGAAGGCACAGATCCCATAAAATTATTAAAAGAATTTTCAAAAGAGCTTGACAAGAGAAAAATTACAAAATTGGACATACTAATACCAAATTTAGAAATTAGTCCTTTTGGAAAGTCAATGAATCTTCTTAAAATAATGAGTTCAAATAGTGATATTCAACCCTCAGATGAATTCGAAGGTATCCAACTAGTTAGAAAAAGCGGAGTTGCATATTATGAAGGTTGTTTACCAGTGTTGCACTTGATGGGCGATGCTCATAATCTTTATGACCTAGGAGCAACAAGAACGGCAATATTTGAACTATTAAATAGATTTAAAATAAATGCAGGTAGAATTAATGGATTTTCATGCCCATCAACTAATTTATTGGATATTGATAAACAAAAATTCAGTAGAATTGTATCAAATATATCTGGAAAAAATCTTAATCTCTATAAAAAAGTTCAACCTAAGAAGTTTATAGTTGGCACACCTGAAGCATTTAGTTATTTTTCAAAGAATAAAGATTATAAAAATGTTACATCAATTGTTGATGAGTTATTTTTGGAAATTAAGAAAATAAAAACATTATTTCCCATAAATAAAACAGTTGCTATTCACAAAGCATGTGGAATCGACAATGACCCTTTTTACGATGCAACAAAAAATATTCTTAATTTAATACCTGGGCTTAAAATTGTTGAGTTGCCCAGTAAATGTGGTCAAAGTCGTTTTGAAAAAATAAATGGAGATTCAAAACAATCTGCAATTGATCTGATGAAGGAGGCAAATAAAAAAGGTGCTGAAACCATTATTTGTACTTCTCCTTATTGTGAATCGCATCTTCAGATGTGTTCAAGAGAAGGATCATGGCGTATTGTAGACATTAACATAACAGATGTTTACAATGTTATATTATCCTCTATTGATGGTGATTTTTGATGGGAGAATCAAGGATAAAAAAACATCCAATTCTCACTGTCGATAAAAGTCCAAAGTATATAAACTTCAAATTTAATGGTACGCAATTAATGGCAAAAAAGGGAGAAATGATTTCTTCTGCGTTGTTTGCTAATGATATTCACATATTTGGTTGGCATAAAAAAGATAATTCTGCTCAAGGTATGTTTTGTGCAAATGGTCAATGCTCCCAATGTCTAGTTATTGCCGATGGAGTGCCAGTTAAATCATGCATTACTGAGGTAAAACAAGATATGGATGTTAGATCTCTTGATGGTCTTCCATCGCTTCTTGAAAATGATGAGCGAGTAAAAACCGGAAAAACCGTACCAAAAACTAAGACACCTGTACTAATAATTGGTGGGGGACCTGCAGGAATGTCTGCTGCAATTGAACTTGGACAAATGGGTATTAAGTGTATAATTTGTGACGACAAGCAGGTATTGGGAGGAAAATTAAGTCTTCAAACTCACAACTTTTTTGGCTCTATAAGAGATTGTTATGCAGGTAGTAGAGGAATGGATATTGGCGATAATCTATCAGAGAAAATAGAACAGGATAATAACTTAGAAATTTGGTTAAATTCACCGGTAGTTGGTGTTTTTTCTGATGGTTTTGTTGGAATTGTAAAAAATGGTAAATACGTCCTTGTTAAACCAGAAAGAATTTTAATTACAACAGGTGCAAGAGAAAAAACCTTAACATTTCCCGGATGTGATTTGCCTGGTATTTATGGTGCTGGTGCTTTTCAAACATTAGTCAATAGAGACTTAATTAAACCTACAGATAAATTATTCATTGTTGGAGGAGGAAATGTAGGATTAATCGGCGCATATCATGCTCTTCAAGCTGGCATTGATGTTATTGGAATAGTAGAGGCACTTCCACATGCAGGTGGCTACAAAGTTCATCTTGATAAAATCAAACGTTTAGGTATACCTGTATTTACCTCACATACTGTTTTAAGGGCAGAGGGCAAAGATCATCTTAAACGAGTTATAATTGCTGAGATAGACGACAAATTTAAACCAATTAAAGGTACTGAAGCAGTATTTGAAGCAGATACTTTGTTAATCGCAGTTGGACTAACACCAGTTGATGAAATAAAAAATCAAGCTGAGAAATATAAAATAAAAACATATGCTGCTGGAGATGCAGATATTATTGCTGAAGCCTCAGCTGCGATGATATCGGGACGTATTGCCGCAAGACAATTACTTCTTGATTTGAGATTTGATATTGAGATTCCTCCAGAATGGAAAGAATTAATTAACATTCTTAGAAGTAAGCCCGGGCCCGTAAAAGGTTTATTTACCCCGCCAAAGGATAAGGACGTTTATCCTGTTATTCGTTGTGCCCAAGAAATTCCTTGTAACCCCTGTACAGAAGCTTGTATTCTTCAGAGTATAAAAATTAAAGATAATACAATGATGGGGAGACCTCAGTTTGAAGGTGATTGCTTGGGTTGTACTCGTTGTGTTTCTATTTGCCCTGGTTTGGCTATTACTCTTGTTGACAAGAAATATGATAAAACAAAGATAACAGCGAGAGTAGTAATACCATGGGAAATGCCGGAAGGTACAATAAAAACGGGTCAAAGTGTAGTAACAACAGGCATGGAGGGGGATGTCATTGGTCACGGAAAAGTTATTGGAATGAAAAAATCAAAATGGCAGAATAAAAGAACATTAGTTTCTCTTGAGGTCCCTTTTAAAGAAGCCAATCTTGTTGCAGGTATACAAATTAAAAGACCTAACGTTAAAAAACCAATTTCTAAAGTAAAAAAAACAGAAGATGATGAGATAATTGTTTGCCGTTGTGAACGGGTTACAAAGAAAGAAATAAAAGATTATATCTTAAAAACTGGAACAAGAGATATAAATGCGATAAAAGCAGCATTAAGAGTAGGGATGGGACCATGTGGTGGAAAAACTTGTACTGAACTTGTTATGAGAATATTTAGAGAAATTGGAATTGATCTAAAAGAAGTAAAGCCCCCTATTGAACGACCATTTAACCAAGAAGTTCCATTGAAAGCATTTTTAGATGAGGAGGATGAAGAGTGAGCTCCAAATATGATGCTATTGTTATCGGTGCAGGGTCAGTAGGTTCTCCGACTGCTTATTTTCTAGCTAAGGAGGGACAAAAAGTTTTGGTTTTAGATGAACTTGCTTCTTCTGGCCAGGGACAAAATAAAGCTGCAATCGGAGGGGTTAGAGCGACACACTCAGATCCTGCTAAAATTCAAATTTGTCTTCAAAGTCTTGAGATATTTTCAACATGGAAGGAAAAAACTGGGACAGATATTGGTTGGAAGGACGGAGGCTATAGTTTCCCAGCCTATAGGGAAGAAGAAGAAAAAGTACTTAAAACGATACTTCCCATTCAAAAAAAATCTGGTCTAGAAATTGATTGGTTTGATTCAGATAAAATTAAAGAATTTATTCCCGGTATAAATGAAAAAGGATTAATTGGTGGAACTTTTTCGCCAAAAGATGGACAGGTTAGTCCATTACTTTCGTCGGAATCTTTTACAAATGAAGCATCAAAAATTGGTGCTGAATTTAGATACAATGAACGCGTAATTGATTTGAAAACTGAAGGAAATAATGAAAATTGTATTGTAAAGGGTGTCAAAACAACCAAGGAAGAATATACTGCTGATGCAGTAATAAATGCAGCTGGTGCTCATGCTTCAGCAATATGTAAAATGGCTAAACTTGACATTCCAGTTAATCCAGACAGTCATGAAGCGGGTATTTCTGCACCTGTTAAACATTTCTTAGACCCCCTTGTTGTTGATTTAAGACCAGGTCCTGAAGGAAAAACTGCTAATTTTTACTTTGGTCAATGTTTAGAAGGACAGATTATCTTCTGCTATACACCACTAAATATAATTTCAGGCGAAAATATTGATTCAACCTCTGAATTTATGCCTATTATGGCTAGACGAATGGTTGATTTGATTCCTAGATTAAAAAATTTAACAATTAGAAGAATTTGGAGAGGTCTTTACCCTATGACGCCTGATGGAGTTGCAGTTGTTGGCAAACCATCTGGAGTTGAAGGTTTTTATTTAGCTATAGGTATGTGTGGACAAGGATTTATGATGGGGCCCGGAGTTGGATTAAATCTAGCTAATTTAATTGTAAAAGGCTATCCAAAGATTTCAAAAGAGGTGTTCAATCTCTTAAGCCCCGATAGAGACTTTTATAGTGGAAAGAAAGAGGCTTTAAAATAAGTCTAAAGAATTTGAAAATCCAACCATTTGACTTTTCCTTGCTGGATTAATCTAATAAAATTTTTTTGATTTGATGGAATTTCTTTAGAAGTTGAGATAAAAAGAATCTGGTTATCTTCAAATTGTATCCCATCAAATGGATTATTGATATATCTAAAATTTTCGATTGAATATGGGTAGTTATTCTTTTTTAATTTTTCAAAAAAATCGTGTTTTGATTCCTTGGCATATACATTTTCTGAAAGTTTCTCTATCTTCTTGTGTAAAGGGCATATTGCAACCTTATGAATTAGGGTCAATCCGATAATAATTCCTACAATAATACCTATTAAGAAAATCCAGAAAGTCATTAATGGATCCATGTTATCATTTTTGTATATCAGTCTAAATTAAAATACCTTTTTTAAAAAAATTAATCTGATATTCTCTTTTTAAAAAGAAATTTTAAATTTTTCCATCCATCTCTAAATGAATCAAGTTTTACCCTGCCTTCCCGAGTATATAAAGTTGATGGGATTTCTTTGCATTTTAAATCTTTGCATGAAAACATTTCAATTTTAATTTCTTCAGAAAAGGGCATTCCATCATTGAATTCTTCTAGTGTTTGGATTTTTTTCAATGCTTTTCTTTTAAATATCCACATCCCTGACTGAGAGTCTCTTATATTGATTAAAAAAAGTACTTTCAGTACCGTCGCAAGGACTATATTACCAAATGCATGTTTAACAGACATAGACCCGTGTTTAAGTTCAGCAAATCTATCGGTTGTAATAAAATCTAGATCTTCATCAATTAAATATTGAATGTAATTATGTATTTCATCAAAAGGATAAGTTGCATCTCCATCTCCGGTTACAATAATGTCTCCCTTTAATTGGGCCATACCTGTTTTATAAGCCCGACCGTACCCTTTTTCTTTTTCTATTATTATCTTTGCACCCTTTTTTTTGGCGATTTCTTGGGTTTTGTCCTTGGATCTACCATCAATAATAAATACTTCTAAATCCCAATTATTTCCCTTAAAAAATTTCTTATTAATTGAATCAATCGTCTTACCTATGCCAGCCTGTTCATTAAGTGTTGGCATTAAAACGTTAATTTTCAGTGAGAATCACTCTCCGAGAAATATAAAGGACATAATTAAAGCTTTGTATAATATAAAATAAGTATAAATTCCAAAAATTACTTTTTAAACATTTTCCTTAACTAATAAATACACCTTCGTTTATTTGGGCCATACTATTTCCCGCCTTAGCTCAGTCTGGCTGGAGCGGCCGGCTGTAGACCCTATAGGCCGTAACCGGCAGGTCCCCGGTTCAAATCCGGGAGGCGGGATTTTTTTATAGTAAACCTTTACAAACAGATATGGATTGTATATAGGATGAAATGCCAGGACAATGCCTTACGAGTTAAGTTGAAGCTAGCAGAGAAAACGCGTAAATTTCTCACTGATAAAGAATTGATAAGAGAGGATTTAAGAGTTACTAAGGACAAACAATATATTTATTTTCCTTTGGTTAAAATTACAGATGAACTTAGTTCATTCACAATAATTAAAAAAGATTTTGATAAAATAATAACTAAACCAAAATCTTACAAAGAGATTCTGAAATTACCTGATGATATTAAGGATAAATTACCAACTTCTTATGATGTTGTTGGAGAAATAATTTTAATTAAAATATCCGAGGAATTATCAAAATTTCAAAATGAAATAGGAGATGCATTATTAAAGGCGAATTCAAACATAAAATCAGTTTATAAAATTGAACCAGTTAAAGGAGAATTTAGAACAAGAAAAATCTTATTATTATCTGGTGAAGAAAATCCAATTACAGTCCATAAAGAATATGGTTTATCTTTTAATTTAGACGTGCAGAAAACATATTTCTCACCAAGATTAGCAAATGAAAGAAAAAGAGTTGCAAAACTTGTTAAGCCGGGTGAAATAATAATAGATATGTTTGCTGGGGTTGCACCATTTTCTATTATGATAGCAAAATATGCAGATCCAAAAATTGTATTCGCAATTGATAAGAACGAAGATGCAATTAGATATGCAAAACAAAATATTGCATCAAATAACTTTCTTGATAAAATCGAGATAATAAATGCAGATGTAAAAGACATAAAGAAAAAAGTAAACAAAAAGGCTGACCGAATTATTATGAATTTACCTTTTTCCGCTCACTTATTTTTTATTAAGGCTTTAGATATTTCCAATAAAAATTGTACTATTCATTATTATGATATTTTAGGTGAAAGTGAATTTCAAGAACGGATAAATGTATTAAAGAAAATAGCAGGACAAGCTAAATTCTCTATTGAAAATTGTGAAATAAGAAAAATTAAATCATATACACCCAGAGAATTTTATATAGGAATTGATATTACAGCAAATAAAATGCCGATGTAGCTTAGCCCGGTTGAGCGGCTGACTTGTAATCAGCAGGTCGGGGGTTCGAATCCCTCCATCGGCTTGCCAAAGCATTTTTTCTCATGTTAAACGTTACTTTTGTAACGTTAATTAAATGAAGGCTTCTAACCCCATTATAAAAATAGAGATTATTCTAGTTTTATATAATAATATATCTAAATATTGAAAATGCATTTGGAAAACGCTCTAATAATCATTTTAACAGATTAATATTGAATACTCTCAGGGATAACATTTTTGAACAAACAAGACAAATTTATCCAAATTTATTACATATAGTTCAAATTATAAATAAAAAATTTATTCATACGAAAACTATTATTTTATACTAATAGGAGGTAAGATATGAAAAAAATATTACCGTTATTGATAGTTGGAATTTTAGTTCTTAGTGTGAATGGAACGGGTTTTACAGTTGGTGAAAATACGAAAAGGGAAATAATTAATGGCGATTTTGAAATCGGCACTAAATATAATTATATTAGGAGCTATAATAAAGGCGGAGGAATATTTATACTCAATATGACTTCTAAAACTGATTTTTCCGGTTTTGTATTTTTATGTTTGAAAAGTAATCCCAATCTAAATGCAAAATTAGATAGAAAAATCTTGAATAAAGAGTCAAGTGTTGCAGAGATTACGATATTTCCAAATGAATTAATTGAAATTAAAACTTATCAAATCATACTTTATGCCATTCATTTCAAGATGCCAATAATTACAAAAATTGTTCATTTTCTTGGAAATATTTTATCAAAACAATTATATTTTTCATCTAGTCATTTATGTAATCATCTTAATACTAGTTTTTTAAGAAACCATTTGTTTGGAATAAAAAAACTAATATTTTACGTTGAGATGTTCAATTGGTCGTCAGATAGTTTACCTAACGCATTAGGTAAAAAAGATGAACTTATCAAATGGCTTGAATCAGAGCATCCTGAATTTGGCACATTCCTAGATAAAAAATGGTCTGTATATGTTACTTATCCTGGAATTTTAGTTGTTGAACACTGGACATTTTTATATGAAAAATGGGAAATGAGAATATGCTTCCACGTTATGATTCCTCCATACAATTGGTCTAAAATATTTTTAAGAAAACGTGGTGAAGTTCATCCTATATTTGCAGCAATGCGTGAATCTGATGGCACCACATATGAAATACCTTTATCTGAATATCCAACACATTATGGATATTAAAAATCTAAACTTAATCTTTCATTTTGCCTTAAATCATTAAATAAATTTTTATTCGAATAAAACCAAAAATACAAGCTTTATATAGATATCGAAAGTGATGTTATTTAATTCTTGACATCCAAAATACCATAAAAAAATGTCGATTTTTTATGGGTTCTTTATTTAATAATAACCACAAGATCATATCCACATACGACTTGAGGGTAATTTAAGATATAACCATTTAACACATTCAATATATTGTCTTTTCTATAAATTAAATTTAGAACCCTTAGTATCATTTTATGATGTCAATATCTTCTAACTTGATTAATCCATCAGCTCGTGGCTGCCAAGAAATTTCATTCATCATTGCGGAAATACCCTTATAAGTATAAAGCGGTACACATGCCACATCTTGCATAGCAATAGCAAATCCCTCTTGCATAAGATGTAGTCTTTCTCTTGTATTCATATTATAAAAAATGTCATCAGCAATGCTATCTATATCCGGATTTGAATAATTTCCAAAATTATATGCACCAAAGCTATTATTAATATCAACACTTCTTAGAATATTATCAAATATCTCTCCAGCATCACCAGAATCAACTCCCCAACCTACAAAATAAAATGAACTATTTCTGTCCATAATTTTATTATAAAATTCAGTACTTGGAAGTATATTAAGTATAACAGTGATATTTATCTTTGAAAGTTGATCTACAATTTTTTCAGACACATTTATTCTATTAGCACTTACTGTTGTTGTGTCCAAAACAACATCAAATCCATTTTCGTAACCTGCATCCTTCATATATTGACTAGATTTTTCTAAATTGTAAGATAATCTATCTACCATTGGATTATATCCAAATATATATGAACTAACAAACTGAGAAGCAGGCTCAGCATAACCATAAAAAACATTCCCAATTATCTCATCAATATCTATAGCATGATATATAGCTTTTCTAACTCGAATGTCTGAAAAAGGATTTTTTTTCCCTTTAAAACAACAACTATCGTTTTCTTTAAAATCAAAGCTAAGATAGGTTAATACCTGACGTGAATAATTAATTATTTTAATACCTTCTATTTGTGATAAATTCTCAACGCTATTAGGAAAAACAAAATCAACTATGTCAACAGTTCTATTGACAAGTGAATTTAATCTTTCTTCATAATCATCGATAAATTTAAATGTAACTGTCTGGAATTTGGATTTTTTCTTCCAGTAATCATCGAACCCTTCCAATACTAAATGCTTATTTTCCAAATATTCAGAAAATCTATATGCCCCTGTTCCAACTGGAATTTTGCTTGTTGTATTTTCTTGGTAATTTTTTGAAAGAATATAGACATTGGCAAGTTTATTAAGTAATATGGGGTATGGGTCAAATGTAATAATATCAACAACGGAGTCATTTACAATTCTAACTTCTTTTACCATTGCCAAAAAACCATATAATGAATTATTTTTGCCTTGTTTTATTAAGTCAATTGAATATTTTACATCTTCCGCAGTAAAATTATAACCATTATGAAATTTAACATCCTTCCTTAGTTTGAATCTCCATGTAAGATTATCAGGATTATTCCAAGTTTCAGCAAGTGCAGGAATTATTTTGAAAATTTCATCAAATTCTACAAGACAGTTAAAAATATTTGAATTAATTTTAACTGTTTGATCATTTAGAAAATCTACCTCGGGATAAAAACCATTAAATCTTTCAACACCTAATGCTATAGATACATTATACTCTTTTGTTTTATTTTCCCCATTATTTGTATTAATGTTAATACATCCTGAAATTCCAGTTATAGTTATAATGCATAAAATTAAAACGAGAATTTTCTTCACATATTTCATCAAACAAACAACCAGTTTAATATACTGTTTTATCAGTTTAATAGTTAATAGATATATAAAATATTTATGTTGTTAAAATTTTATAGGGGATTCTAACCTATACACCGTTATCCCTCCATCGGCTTGCAGAACCATTTTTCCTCATATAAACGTTACGTTTGTAACGATAAAAGGGTGGGGGCTTTTAACCTTATTTTTTATCCGACTTTTAGTTTTGAGGTGATTTTTTAAAATAAGAAGAAGGTACGTTTTATCTTTTTGCAATTCTTCAATTAACAGTAGTTAAGTTTAAATCTATTTAGAATATTTGAAATATGAAGGGATCTGAAAATTGTATCTTAATAATAATTCATAATATATCTTTTGGAGTGCTCCTCCTCAAGGCTATGATCCCTTCTTTCCTCATTATTTATTGTAAAATTCAATTGTATATCAGATAAACTGATTTATGTCAACAAAAAAATAAAAAGAAGATTTATTTTTTATCTTTTTTAGAAATCCCTTTTTTTAAGCCTTTTCCAAACCCTTTAACTGCACCAAAACCAGCTTTCCCAACTTTACCAACTACCTCACCAGTTTTCTCAGCAGCATCTTCAACCTTACCTTTCTTTTTATTATCTGCCATAAAATTTACCTCCAAATTTATGCTTCTATAATTTAGACGAGATATAAAAAATTTATTAAAATAATGTAATTACTATCTATTTAGAAAAAGTTAAATAAGTTTTGCTATTATATTATTTCCAGGGAAAAATATGAAGAGGAAAATAATAACAGCTATTCTAATTACGCTTTTAATATCCACAACTACTATTTCGGTACTAGGGAATTCTGAAACAAGAAATTTTCTAAATGACAAAAACAACTTTAAATCTAGTATAGAAGGAAAAAATCCAAAAGACCATAACTTCAATTTGTTTTGGATAGTAGAACGATTTTTAGATTCTTTTCCAATAATAAAATACTTACTAATTATGTTTGGATTTCTAGATAGATTTGTTGAAGAAGGAACAGGAAAACTAGTGATGCAATTAACAGATGCACCGGGACTTAATATTACAGAAGCTTTAGTAAATATTTCTCTTGTTAGAGTCCATTATGCTGGTACACACCAGAACGACACAAATGGTACATGGGTTAATATCTCAAATGAAACACAGACCTTTGATCTTATACAATTACAAAATGTTACAGATGTTCTTGGTGAGGTTAATCTAAGTGCTGGATGGTATACACAAATTCGGCTTTATGTGGAAAAGGCATTGGTTACAATAGACGGTATTCAGTATGATTTAAAAATACCGTCAAAAAATGTGAAACTAATTTCCCCATTTTTGGTTCAAGATAATGAAACTCTTACATTAACTTTGGACTTTGATGTACAGAAATCTGTTCACAAAACGGGAAATAACAAATACATAATGAAACCAACAATTAAGGTTATTCAGGAATAATCATCTATTCCTTTTTCTTTTTCATCTTTTTAATTTTAAGTTATAATTTTAATTAAAAAAAAATGAAATTGCATTAAATTTATCTGTTATTATCTATATCATCAAAATTAATAAGATCATATTCAAATAGATACTCTGTTGGATTCCATCCGACTATACTTTGCATTCTTCCATCAACATCATCTGATAAAACCAACCAAATCTTTACACCATCAGGCCAATTTTCATCTAATTCAGATGGCATATCTCCAGTATTTTCTAACCCAGAGATTTTAATATTACCATCGTCATCTGCTATAGATTCGCCTAAAATAAAAAGACCTTCTCCAGGCCATGGATCTGGATAATATATTAGACAATACCATGTTTCTGGTTCTAATCCATGTCCATTGAATGAAAATTCAAATTCTGAACCTGACATAAAATATCTCATTTTACCCCATGCTCCATGGTCAACTATTTCCCATGTTTCAGGATTTTTTTCAAAAAGATAGAGCTGCCCCATATTTGATTTTAAATTAATTTTATTGTGTTTCTTAGCTATTGAAATATTTCCTAAAACGGTAACTATTATCAGCATACTAATTACAAATATTACCCATAATCTTCCTTTCATCTTACCATCAATCTATCGTTTTTAAAATAATGCTATTTAATGTTTCTTTGAAAAAATATCAAATAATAAATCATCTAATATTGACAATTTATCATGATATTTTTATATACTTATTTTTAGAAAACAATATCTATAAGAGAGTGGAGGTGAAGGAATTGAGAATTCGAAAAAGTTTTCTAGTTTCAATTAAAGCGACGCTGATAATAATATCTTTATTTACTTTAATGCTAATGAATGTTGGTGCAACGGTTCCTCCAGTTGCGGATGCTGGTGGCCCATACATAGGATATGAAGGTTCCAATATAGTTTTTGATGCATCTGGTTCATATCATCCAGAGGGTGATGCAATATTCTATAATTGGGATATTGACGAAGATGGTGAATTTGAATTCAGAGATTACGAAGATGATCCAACGTTTACATTCATGTGGGATGATGATTATTATGGCGATATAACAGTATCAGTAACCGATTTTCAATATTGGGTTAATGATACAACAACTGTTACAGTTTTTAATGTACCACCTACAATAACTTCTATTGAAGGATTACCAATAGATCCTATTCCAATCGATGAAGAAATTGAGATAAACAGTGATTTTACAGATCCTGGAATATTAGATAATCATGATGCTATTTTTAACTGGGGCGATGGTACAATATCCTTTGGTACTATAGTTGAATCTGATGGCTCTGGAAGCGCTAGTGATACACACATCTATTCTGAAGCTGGCGTTTATACATTCAAACTTACAATTGTGGATAAGGACGACGGCGAAGATATTGAGATATATCAATATATTGTTGTATATGAACAATCAGATCAATCAAGTGGTTTTATTACCGGAGGAGGATGGATAGATTCGCCAGAAGGAGCATATAAACCTGATGAAAATCTAACAGGTAAGGCAAATTTTGGTTTTGTTTCAAAATATAAAAAAGGCCAATCAAAACCTTCTGGCAATACGGAATTTCAGTATCATATGGCTAATCTAAATTTTCATTCTGAAGATTATCAATGGTTAATTATCGCTGGACCTAAAGCAATTTTTAAAGGTAATGGAACCATTAATGGATCTGGAGACTATGGATTTATAATTTTTGCTATTGATGAAGAATTAACCGAAAGTACTGATATAGATATGTTTAGGATCAAGATATGGGACAAAGATGATAACGATGAAATTATTTATGATAATAACGTTGAGGAAGAAGGAACTGAACTAGGTAGTGGTCAAATAGTAATTCATAAAAAGTAAGGAATTTAAAATTATTAAGAAAATATGGATTGAAATTTAATAAATCTATATTTTCTTTTTTTTTATTTATTTTAAAAATAATTATTTAATTAATTTTTTATACATTCAACAGTTATAAGATAATAACAAGATGGGATTAAAAGGTAAAAATTATTTGAAAATTATTTACATAATTCTTACACTATTATTGAGTGTTTTATTTATTCCATCTATTCACTCGCAAGAGTATTATGCAAATATATCTATAGATATTGATGAGTCTGGTTTTGTAACAATTGATGGAGTGACAAATTATCCTGACTTAATAACGGAAACTACAGAAGTTTATACATCTAAGAAACAAAGTTATTGGTTGTTAAATATTACAAAAGAGGATGTATTTTCAGACTATGTTTTTGAGTTAACTCTTCCGGAAGGCTCATCAATAAATTATATTAAATCATCAGGTTCAATAAGAATTGAAGAAAGTTTGGGTAGCTTGACCGTAAAGGGTTTTGGACAAAATGAATCATTTTCAATTATTGTTCAATATCAAATAATAAAAAAAGAAGATATTGCAATTCTTAATTTAGATATTTATGTTTTAATCATAGCAATATTATTGGTTGCTGTTACGATATTTTTTATTATAATATCAATAAATAAAAGAAAAACCCTGTCAAATAAGCTTGATAGTAAAGTAGATGATGTAGACCATTATTATAAGGGGCTAAGTGAGAGACAAAGGAAGATAGTTGATTTATTAAATGAAAGGAAAAGACCATTGACACAAACTGAGATACAAAGGGACTTAGATATTCCAAAAGCTGCAATATCAAGAAATATTAATGCTTTGGAAATCAAAGGTCTAATTGAAAGAGAAAAAATTGGCATGTCTAATTTGATTAGATTGAAAAAACTTTGATTGTTCCGGTATGTTCCGCCTAGTTCCGGTTAAAATATATATGCTGTTTCATCCAATAATAAGTTGAAAACTGGGATGGGCCTGGTTTTATGAGGTGAAAATGAATATGAAAAAAATAACAAA
>Ga0180433_10000929_pt1 | contig 49612 bp, 42 predicted proteins | sample SS_ome_8_FD_132980 | JGI IMG/M metagenome (GOLD analysis project Ga0180433, IMG submission 132980) | Hypersaline lake sediment archaeal communities from the Salton Sea, California, USA - SS_1_D_1 metaG | ecosystem: Environmental > Aquatic > Non-marine Saline and Alkaline > Hypersaline >...
CGCAATCCACACCGTCACCCAGGACGAGATTGACGACGGCGCCAACATCGACAACATCGCCACCGCCAACAGCACCGAGGCCGGACCCGCCACCGACGACGAGTCAGTCACCGTCTCTCAGGAGCCCGCGATCGACCTCGTCAAGACAGGAACCCTCGACAAGACCGTCGTTGCGCCCGATGACATCCCGAACGTCGGCGACCAGATCACCTACACCTTCACCGTCACCAACACCGGCAACGTCACCCTCACCAACGTCCGCGTCACCGATCCCAAGGTCAGCGTCTCCGGCACCCCGATCCCGTCGCTCGCGCCCGGTGCGTCGGATGCGGTCACCTTCACCGGCACCTACACCCTCACCCAGACCGAGATCGATGCTGGCACGTTCACCAACACCGCCACCGGCACCGGCACTCCGCCGACCGGATCCGACGTCACCGACGACGACACCGACACCCAGTTGCTCCCGTCGGCCCGGATCGACTTCGGACCCGACGGCGAGAGCAACGTTATCGACGACCCGCACACGTTCACCGCGCACCTGGAGATCAACGACGGCACCGGATGGCAGGACGCCGTCGGCGAGACCGTCGCAATCTCGATCACCTCGGGCCCAGGCACCCTCAGCCCCGCCGCGCCGTACACCACCGACGGCACCGGCCGCGTCTCGGTCGCTCTCAACTCTGCGACGCCCGGCGTCACCGTCGTCACCGCCTCGTGGAACGGAAACGTCCTCGGCGCCCCCGTCGCCGTCTCCGACCCGGCGGACAAGATCTGGATCGACGCACGACTCGACTTCGGGCCCGACGGGGAGACGAACGTCATCGGCGATCCGCACACGTTCACCGCCCACCTCGAGACGAACGACGGGACCGGCTGGCAGGACGCCGTCGCCGAGACCGTTGCGATCTCGATCACCTCGGGCCCGGGCACCCTCAGCCCCGCCGCCCCGTACGTCACCGACGGCACCGGTCGCGTCTCGGTCATCCTCAACTCCGCGACGCCCGGCGTCACCGTCGTCACCGCCTCGTGGAGCGGAAACGTCCTCGGCACCCCGGTCGCTGCGTCCGATCCGGCGGACAAGACCTGGATCGGAACCCCGGAACTCACGATCGACAAGACCGGCGACCCCGGTCCCGTGCTCGTCGGCGACACGGTCAGCTACACGATCACGGTCACCAACACGGGCGACATCGCCGTCAACAACGTGACGCTCGTCGACGCCCTCCTCGGGATCAACCAGAGCCTTGGCACGCTCAATCCGGGAGACGTCCGCGTCGTCAACGGCACCTACGGACCCGTGACCGAGAACGACTTGCCGGGACCGATCGTCAACACGGCGATCGCCGACTCGGACGAAACAGATCCGGTCAGCGACGATCACACCGTCCCGATCTTCGTCCCGCGGCCGTCGCTCACGCTCCTCAAGGACGGCCCGGGAATCGCCGAGATCGGGGAGACGATCGTCTACGCGATCACGGTCACCAACAACGGGAACGTTCCGTTGACCAACGTCGTCGTCACCGACGCGTTCCTCGGCTTCTCCGAGACGATCGCGTCGCTCGCCGTCGGCGCAAGCGCCACGTACAACCCGGCCTACGGCCCGATCACCGAGGCGGATCTTCCCGGACCGGTCTTCAACACCGCGATCGCCGACTCCGACGAGACCGATCCAATCGAGGACGACCACATCGTCGAGATCCTGCCGAACCCGCTGCTGGAGATCGCCAAGACCGGCGATCCGGGCCCGGTCAACGTCGGTGACACGATCGACTACACGATCCGCCTCACCAACCTCGGCGACATCACGCTGAGCAACGTCTCCGTCGAAGACCCGCTCCTCGGGATCGACGTCAACATCGGAAGTCTCGCCCCAGGCAACGACTTCATCCTGACCGGCACCTACGGCCCGGTCACTGAAGCCGACCTCCCCGGACCGATCGTCAACACCGCGATCGCCGACTCCGACCAGACCGATCCGGTCGAAGACGACCACTCGGTCGAGGTCGAGAATCCGATCGTCGGCGTGGGAGGTGAGGCCTGCATCGGCAAGGTCGTCATCAACGAGGTCGCGTGGGCGGGAACGGCCGCCGATCCGACGCACGAATGGATCGAGCTTCGCAACGTGGGAACGATCGCCATCGACCTCACCGGGTGGACCGTCCGCTGGCGGAAGAAGAACCCGGTCACCGTCGAGGAGTTCGAGTGGAAGGTCGTTCCGCTCTCCGGGACGCTCCCCGCGACCGAGATCTCAGCGTGCGAGCTGGCCCTCCAGGATCCCGAGCCGACCGTCGAGTTCCGACGACGGGAAACCGACGACATCTCGTGGCTCGTCGTCGCCAAGCCGCAAGACGACTACGACGGCTACTACACCCTCGAGCGGGTGAGCGACGACACGGTTTCCGACGTCGAAGCCGACGTCCTCTACGACACCGAGACGCCGTACGAGATGGAGCTGCGCGACGCCGGCGACGAGATCCAGCTCCTGAACGAGTTCGGCGACATCGTCGACACAGCGAACGCGTTCGATACGCCGCGTGAAGGCTGGCCGGCGGGCGATGCCGCCACCCGAGGAACGATGGAGCGGACGGACCCGCTCGGACCCGACGAGCCGTGGAACTGGCACACCAACATCGGCGTCGCCACCAACGGCACCGATGCAAACGGACGCCCACTGGTCGCCACCGCGGACGTAATCAACTCGCAGTCGCTCGATGAGTGGTCCCTGTTCGTCGCGCTCGAGCCGTCCCGAGCACCGGCCGGCGCGCGGCTCGAGGTCGGCCTCGATCTCACGACCGAAGAACGCCGGGCGACCGGTTGGCCGTGGATCCGCGTGACGCGCCCGGTGGTCGCCGACGCGGCCGGCAGCGGCGGCGCGGCCGACATGGACTCGACGTACGCGTTCTCCAGCCGGTACGCTGTCGACCTCTACTGGCTGGGAATCGACACGGCCGAGCTCGCTCCGGGCGAGCACCTCGTCTGGATCGTCTTCGGGGAAGGAGAGGCGGTCCTCGTTCCGATCACGGTCCTCCCGTAGCGAATTCGTGCGGGCTCCGGGGAATACCCCGGAGCCCGTTTCCGTTCGGATTGCGCAGCGATTGCAGGCACCCGTCCACCGCTCGTATGATCCCTCCCACACACCGATGATCGCGATGAGGAGAGATCGTTGACGACCCTCGGCTTGGCACTCCCCCTGGTTCTGTCGTATCTCGTCGGCGCATTCCCGACGGCCGTGGTCCTCGGTCGGCTGTTCTGGAAAACCGACGTTCGCCAACACGGAAGCGGGAACGCGGGCGCGACGAACGCGTGGCGCGTCCTCGGCTGGAAGGCCGGGATCCCTGTGTTGCTGCTCGACCTCGGGAAGGGCGCCCTCGCCGCGGGAGCAATCGCCCACCTTCCGATCGGCGATGCCCCGATCGATCCCGCCTCGCTCGCCGTCTGCTGCGGCGTCGTCGCGGTCCTCGGTCACGTCTTCCCGATCTACACGCGTTTCCGCGGCGGGAAGGGCGTCGCGACTGCTGCGGGGATGCTCGTCGTCGTTGCGCCGGCGTCGGTCGGCATCGCCGCCGGAGTGTTCGCGCTCCTCCTCGTTTCGACCGGTTACGTCTCGCTCGGCTCGATCCTCGCCGCGTGGTCGATCCCGATTACCGTACTCACCCTCCCGCGCCCGCCGGACACGCCGGTTTCCACGGCGCTCGTCGCCCTCGCGTTCGCCGTTGCAGGATTCATCACGATCACCCACCGCTCCAACATCCGCCGCCTCCTCCGCGGGGAGGAGAAGGCCTTTCAACGACTCCAGCTCTGGCGACGACTCGGTCACCGCTGATCGTCGCACGGGCTCCGTGCCGGCGAAACTGTCGTTCTGAACTGTGTTTGATCCGCATTCGCCCCGGTGCTACAATCGACGGGAACCTTTCAGAGGTGTGAACGATGGAACGAGACCCAATGCGCGACCAACGGAACCGGAACCTTCGCAACATCGCGTTCATCACGATTGTCGTCATCTTGGGGTTGATCCTGCTTCAGTCGTGGTTCGGCCGAAGCAACGGGGGCGCCGAGATCAGCTACACCCGCTTCCGAGAGATCGTCGAGGCGGGCGGGGTCTCGGACGTGAGCGTCCGCGAGGACGTCGGGCTCGCGCGCGCCACCGTCCGTCCCCTGATCGAGGCCGAAGTCGAAGTCCTCGTCGACAACGGGTCGAACGAGACTCTGACCCTCGTCTCACTCACCCACGATCGGTACGGAAGCCTCGACGGCCGCGGGACGCTCGATCTGCCGATTGTCCTGCAGCCGGGCGAAGAGCTCCGCAAGTCGTTCCGGATCACCGTCTACGGTGAGGCGACCGACCGCGATCCGGGCACGACGACTGCGGTCCTGTTCGGCGACGGCCGCGGTTCGGTTTTGACCGCGACCGACGACCCGGACGACGTCGGCAGCCTGACGTCTCCGATCTCGGTCAGGAAGACGGAGGTCGACCGAGGACTGATCGAACCGGGGGGCGAGATCGAGGCGCGCCTCCCCCTCGACGCGACCCTCTACGAGGAGCTTCTCCGGCAACACGTGCCTAGCTTCGCGTACGAGCCGCCGTCGAACGGCAGCTTCCTGATGACGCTGTTGATCTCGCTTCTGCCAATCCTGCTGTTGATCGGCGTCTGGGTCTACATCATGCGTCGCACGCAGACCGGCGGCGGCGCCCTCTCGTTCGGACAGTCGAAGGCGAAGCTCGTCCAGCCCGCGTCGACACAGGTGACGTTCGCCGATGTCGCCGGGATCGACGAGGTCAAGGAGGAAGTCGAGGAGATCGTCGAATACCTGAAGGACCAGAAGCGCTTCTCCCGCCTCGGCGCCGAAGTGCCGAAGGGCGTCCTCCTCGTCGGCGCGCCTGGGACCGGGAAAACGCTCCTCGCCAAGGCGATCGCCGGGGAAGCGGGCGTTCCGTTCTTCTCGATCAGCGGGTCGGACTTCGTTGAGATGTTCGTCGGCGTCGGTGCGGCCCGCGTCCGCGACATGTTCGAGAAGGCGAAGGGAAGCGCCCCGTGCATCATCTTCATCGACGAGATCGACGCCGTCGGCCGGATGCGCGGCGCCGGGCTCGGCGGCGGGCATGACGAGCGCGAGCAGACGCTGAACCAGCTGTTGGCGGAGATGGACGGGTTCCAGCCGAACAAGGGAATCATCATCATCGCCGCGACGAACCGGCCCGACGTCCTCGACCCGGCGCTCCTCCGCCCGGGGCGGTTCGACCGACGGATCACCGTTCCGTTCCCGACCGCGAGCGAACGGCTCGCGATCCTCAACGTCCACCTGAAGACGCGGATCCTCTCCGACGACGTCAATCCCGAAGTGATCGCCCGCCAGACGCCGGGGTACGTTGGCGCCGATCTGCGCAACCTCTGCAACGAAGCGGCGCTCCTCGCCGCCCGTCGGGACAAGGATTCGATCGAGATGATCGACTTCGAGGAGGCGCGCGATCGGCTCTCACTCGGCCTGCGCCGCCGGAACGTCGTCCCGACCGAGAAGGAACGGCGGCTGAAGGCGTACCACGAGAGCGGCCACGCGATCACCGCCCACGTCCTCTTGTCGGAGGATCAGAAGGTGCATCGGATCTCGATCCTCCCCCGATCCGGCGGATCGGGCGGGGTCACCGAGTTCCTCCAGCCGCTGCAGGAGCGGTGGAACCCGACCGAGCAGGAACTGGCGAACCAGCTTGTCTTCGCCCTCGGCGGACGGGCGGCGGAGGAGGTCGCGCTCGGCGAGTTCGCCTACGGCTCGCAGAGCGATCTGCGCACGGCGACCCAACTCGCGACCGAGATGGTCATCGAAATGGGGATGAACCAGGAACTCGGCCCGATCAGCCTCGGGCGAGAACGCCGAAACGTCTTCCTCGGCGAGGAACTCGTCCGGTCGAGCGAGCACTCCGAAGACATGAAACGCCTCGCCGACAAGGAGATCCAGGGCCTCCTCGCGCGATCGTACGACCGCGCGAAGGAGATCCTGTCCAAGTACCGCGCCGAGCTGGAGAAGCTCGCCGACCGCGTCCTGGAGGTCGAGGAGATCGCCGGGCCAGAGCTCGATGACCTTCTCACCAAACTGATCCCGCTCTCGACGGCCGCCTGATGCCGGCCGCACCCCGGCGGATCGTCCTCCTCGGATCGACCGGCTCGATCGGAACCCAGACGCTCGACGTCGTCGCACGCCTTCGGCAATCCGGAACTGCATTCGACATCGCCGGCCTCGCCGCGGGCCGGAACGTCGAGCGCCTCGAAGCTCAGATCGAAGGCTGGTCTCCCCGCGTCGTCTGCGTCGCCGACCCGGCCGACGCCGCACGCCTGGCGCGACGACACCCGACGATCCAGGTCCTGCACGGGAGCGACGGCCTCAGCGCGCTCGCGCGACTCGACGACGTCAACCTCGTCGTCAACGCACTCGTCGGATCCGTCGGCCTCGTGCCGACCCTCGCCGCGCTCGAGATCGGACGCGCCGTCGCCCTCGCCAACAAGGAGAGCCTCGTCGTGGGCGGAGACCTGGTCCGGGCTGCGCTGGAGACGGGGAGCGGACGGCTGTTCCCGGTCGACAGCGAGCACAGCGCGCTCCTGCAATGTCTCGAGGCGGGACGTCGGCGGGACGTCGCCCGAGTGACGCTCACCGCGTCGGGCGGGCCGTTCCTCCGCACCGCGGTCGATCGGCTCGACCGCGTCACCCCGGACGAGGCCCTGGCGCACCCAAACTGGTCGATGGGCTCTCGAATCACGGTCGATTCGGCGACGATGGTCAACAAGGGGTTCGAGGTGATCGAGGCCCGCCACCTGTTCGACCTCCCCTACGAGCAGATCGGCGTCGTCGTGCACCCGGAGTCGATCGTCCACGCGTTCGTCGAGTACGCCGACGGCTCGGTCATCGCCCAGCTCGCCGCACACGACATGCGTGTCCCGATCCAGTACGCGCTGACCTACCCCGAACGGACGGGAACCGACCTCCCGCGCCTCGCGTTCGACCGCCGACGCGACTTAGCGTTCGAACCGCTCGACGAGGACCGGTTCCCGGCATTCGCGGTCGTCCTCGCCGCCGCGAACGCTGGCGGCAGCGCCCCGGCCGCCGTCAACGCCGCCGATGAGGTCCTCGTCGCTCGCTTCCTCGACGGCGCGATTCCGTTCACCGGGATCGCCCGGGGGCTTGCAGCCGTCCTCGACCGATGGCGGTCGGAGATCGGCGAGGCGTCTCTCACGCTCGACCACCTGCTCAAGGTCGATCGGTGGGCGCGCGACGCCGCGGCGAGGGTCTCGCCGACGTAGGCCCTCCACGATCCGATCCCCCTCAGTCCGTGCGCTTCGGTTCGCCGAGCCCGGTGACGAGCGCCCACAGACCGGTGAGGCGCGCGTAGACCCCGTAGAACAGGACGCCTGCCGCCGCCGGGGCGGCGACCGCAACGGCGACCGATCCGTCGCCGACGAGGCGTCGAATCCCGAAGACGACGCCCGCCATCAGGGCGGTGCCGACGGCGATCGTTCCCGTCTCCCGCCACCGTCGACGATCCCGGTCGACCGCCCTGCGAAGGAAGAGGAACAGGACGAGCGCGTTGACCAGCCCCGCGATCGCCGTCGCCAACGCGAGACCCGCCTCGCGCAGCGGCCCGACGAGCGCCAGATCGAGGCCGATGTTCGCGGCGACGGCGCAGGCGAGCGCAACGACAGGGAGTCCCGTCCGGCCGAGCGCGTAGCAGGCGCGGGTCTGCACGTAGACGAGGCCGTACGGGAGGAGGCCGACGACGTAGGCGAGCAGCGCGCCGGTCGTGCGCGCCGTGTCAGCGGGGCCGAAGCTTCCGTGTTCGAATAGCAGCCGAACGACGTCGCGTCCGACGAGGAGCAGGCCGGCCGCCGCCGGAAGGAGGACGAACGCGCTCGCGACGAATCCGTCGACGAGATGCCGCGAGAACAGGCCTCGCTCGCCACGCGCCGTCGCTGCGGACAGCCTCGGAAGAAGGGCGGTCGCAATGCTCACCGCGAACACCCCGAGCGGGAGCTGGAACAGCCGCATCGCGTACTGCAGCGACGCGATCCCCCCATCGGGAAGATGCGAAGCGATCTTGTTGTCGACGAGGAGGTTGATCTGTGCAACCGCCAGCGCGAGGACGGCGGGGGCCATCCGCTTGGCGAACTCGGGAATCGCCGGATGAAGCGGGCGCAGGCGAAGGCGGAATCGGAACCGGACCCGCCGCAGGGCCGGCAGCTGGCTTGCCAGCTGCCCCGCGCCACCGATCAGGACTCCGGCGGCGACCCCGTAGATCGGTCGAGCGGGAAACGCCGACGCCACGACGAGGATGCCGACGATCATCCCGACGTTGAACCAGACCGGCGCGAACGACGCGGCGAAGAAGCGATGGTGCGCGTTGAGAATCCCCATGAAGACGGCGGCGAATCCGACGAGGGCGACGAACGGGAAGACGAACCGTGCGAGCGTGATCGCCAGCTCGAGCTTCGCTGGAGCGAATCCGCTGGCGAGGAACGGAACGTAGACCGGCGCGAGGGCAACGCCGGCGGCGACTGTCAGCGGGAACAGAACGAGAAGAAGCGTCAGCAGGTTGCTCGCAAACGCATCGGCATCTTGATGCGCCGCATCAGCGCTCTGAGGCGCCGCGTCGGCATCGGCACCGTGACGCGCCGCGTCGGCATCAGTATCCTGACGCGCCGCGTCAGGCGGCGCGCCGCCCCCCCTTCCCACGCGCAGCCGGGTGTAGATCGGAACGAACGCCGTCGACAGCGCCCCTTCGGCCAAGAGGCTGCGTAGCACGTGCGGAACGAAGAACGCAATCAGGAAGGCGTCGTACGCCGCAGTCGCGCCGAAGCGGTCGGCGAGCGCCGCCTCGCGGACGAGCCCGAGGAGCCGGGACACCCCGGTGGCGGCGGCCATCAGCAGGACGTCGCGCGCCAGCCGCCTCATTCGGAGATCGGTTCCAGGAGCAGACCGACGGCCGTTCGGTCTCCGCCTCCCACCTCGTGGTACCCATCGTCCAGGACGACGAGCGCGCTCAACCCGCTCGCGTCGAGGATGTACGCGTCCCGGATCGGCGTCTCGAGCGTGCGCAAGAACGACCGCACCTCCGCGAGTGTCGCTCCGGCGCTTCGATCGTCGCGTACGACCGAGAGGAGGATCATGCCGCCGTGCCAGTCGACCGCGAGGAGGCTCCACGCCCGCACGCCGCCCATCCCGTCTGCGAGAGTGACGTCGACGCCGTCTCGAACGAGGGCCCCTTCGATCGTGACGGCGTGGGTCAGCGGCTCATCCCCGTCGGCGCCCCCCGTCGCGAGGCAGACGACTCGCGCCTTCGCCCCGAGCGAAACTCCCGCGAGACGCGAACACGCCTCTCCGCTCGCCACGACCAACGTCGCCGTCGGATCCCGATCGACGAACGTTCCGCGATAGGCGGTGACGACGCGATCCCCCCTCAGCTTGAGGACGGTCAAGGCGCCGGGAACGCCCTCGGCGATCTCCCCATCGTAGCCGGGTGGGTAGGCGATCGCCTCTCCGTAGCGCATCGGGCGATTCACCCCGTCGATCGGAATCTCGAGTCCTTCCGCGCACAGGGCGACGGCTCCCGACGTCCGCCCGGTGGCGAGGCGTCCGAACGGATCGATCGTCAGGACGTCGACCTCCCTCGGCGGCACGCTCAACGGCACGCCGTCGAGGACGAGAAGGCCCGGATCCACCCCGACCGCAATCGCCGCCGTGGCCCCCCGGTCGGCCGCCATCCGGGCGAGCGACGTGAGATCCCCGAGCCCCCACGACACAGCGGCCGGCCGAACGCGATAGCCCATCCGCCAGTCCTCGACGCGCAGGTAGGCGAGGATCGCCGGCCCGAGCGCGAGGGACAGGTCAAGCTCGTGCAGGCGAACGCCCTCGCGAATCTCGAAGATGGCTTCGGTGCGGGCCTCCGCTCCGACCTCGATCGTCGTCGAATAGAAGCCGTCCGCCTCGAAACGGCGCATCCTCAGGGCCCCAACCTCACGCAGCGTCACCGACACGTCGAGGGCGCCGGTCCCCGTCGCCTGCGCCTCGACGCGCTCCATCGGACCGCCGGCAAGAACGAACGATCGGTGAGCGAACGGAAGCGTGCAGTGGTGTACGCGCAGTCGGATCGAATCGGCCTCGATCGCGAGCACCTCGACCGGGACGAACGCATCGAACCGGAGCACGACGCGCTGCTCGGACACGTCGAGTTCGCGCATCGGAACTGGATCCGAGTCAACGTAGGTTACGCCGGCGAGATCGCGGACCGTAGCGCCGGCGAGTGCAACAAGCCACTCGAGCGACGCGTAGACGACTCCGTCGACGATCGGGAGCGTCTCCGCTTCGACGTTGCGTCGCCCCGCAAGACAGCGGAGGGTCGTCGTCCCTTGCGGGCCCTCGCTCGCCTCGACGCCGATCAGACGGCCGAATTCGCCGAGCGGCACGAGGAGATTGCCTCCGTCGGAGACGACGGGCGCTTCGAGCCGGATCGGCACACCGTCGAGGACGAGCGACGTCCGTTCACCGCGAGCGCCCGTCGCGATGAGAAGGAGAACCGAAGCGGCGAGGGTCGCGATCCGGCCGCTCCTCATGAGGGCTACTCCTCCTTCTGCTCCTCCTCGTCGACACGGATACGGACATCGACCGAGATGTCCTTGTAGAGGTTGATCGTCACCGAGTGCGGGCCGAGCGTCTCGATCGGACGCTCCAACTGCACTCTCGAGGACTCGATGTGCTCGCCGACGGCCGCCTCAATCTCGGCCGTGATGTCCTCGACGCGCACGGATCCGTACAAGCGGTCGTCGTCGTGTGCCTTCCGAGCGAACGCCAGCGTCACGTCGGCGAGCCGGTCGCGGAGGCGGCGAGCCTTCTCTTCACGCTCGAGAAGCTCCGCCTCGTGCGCCGCCCTCTCCTTGGCGTACCGCGCCAGGTTGTGCTCCGTCGGAGCAACCCCCAGCCCGCGCGGGAAGAGGAAGTTCCGTGCGTATCCGTCAGCGACGTCGACGACTTCGCCGACGTGCCCTACGTTTTCGACTGTCGCTGTCAGCAGTACCTTGGCGATGATGATCACCCCTGTCGCGGGATTGTAGGCGCCCCCGCGAGGCCCGTCAAACCCCGTTCTGTCGGCGTCAACGCGCGTGGTATACTTCCGATCGATGAACCGACTCGCCGACTGGATGAGGCGCCGCGATCGCGTCTTGGTGATGGGAGTCCTCAACGTCACTCCGGATTCGTTCTACGATGGCGGACGCTGCGCGTCGCCGGAGACCGCCGTGGAGCGTGCGTTGGCGATGGCATCCAACGGCGCGGACATCATCGACATCGGCGGTGAGTCGACCCGACCCGGCGCAGCTCCGATTCCGGTCGCCGAGGAGATGGAGCGTGTCCTCCCCGTCATCGCGGAGATCCGCAAGCGAATCGAGATCGCGATCTCGATCGACACGACGAAGAGCGCGGTCGCGGCCGAGGCCCTCGCCGCGGGCGCATCGATCGTCAACGACGTCAGTGCGCTGCGATCGGACGACGCGATGGGTGAGCGTGTCGCCGCGGTCGACGCCCACGTCGTGTTGATGCACATGAAAGGAACGCCCGCTTCAATGCAGGAGAACCCGAGCTACGACGACGTGGTCGAGGAGGTGCGGAGCTTCCTCGAGGAGCGAATCCGCGCGGCGATCGCCGTCGGGATCGCGCGCGATCGCATCTGGATCGACCCGGGCATCGGATTCGGGAAGCGGCTGTCGCACAACCTCGCGCTCGTTCGCCGTCTCGGACGGCTCGCCGAGCTTGGCCTGCCGGTCGTCGCCGGTCTGTCGCGGAAGTCGTTCCTCGGACAGATCCTCGACCTCCCGGCGGACGACCGACTCGAGGGGACAATCGCCGCCAACGCCGTCGCCATCGCCAACGGAGCTGACGTCATCCGTGTACACGACGTCGCGGAGGGGAGACGGACCGCCGACGTCGCGTTCCGGCTCCGACCCGATGCCGTTTGACGTCCGAGCGTTTCTCGATCGGCCCGGCCGGCGCCTCCCGGTTGCCGTCACACTGTCCGGAGGCGCGCAGACGGACGACGAGCTGCGCGCCGTCGGCGAGATCGTCCTCGCCGGCGAGGCGTTCGCGCAGCTGTCGACGCTCTACGTGAGCGTCCACATCACGGCGCAGATCCGCCAACCGTGCCGGCGATGCCTCGCCCCGGTGACCTCGTCGGTCGAACTCGACGAATCCTTCGAGGTCCCGATCCCGGCCGGCGCGGAGACGGTCGACCTGCGTCCCGACGTCCTCAAACTCGTGCTCTCCGCCCACGATCCGAACGTCCTCTGCCGGGAGGATTGCCGCGGGCTCTGTCCGGTCTGTGGCGCGGACCTGAATCGGGAACCGGACCACAACTGCCGGACTGACGACGAGCCGCGCACGCTGAGGGACCTGGCTACATGGACGAACGACTCGTAACGATCGGGTTCGATCCCGGGCTGGCGACGACCGGGTACGGCGTCGTCCGCTCCGTCGGGAACGGGTGGGACGTCGTCGCCGGCGGAGTCATTCGGACGGACAAGAGTCGGCCCCGAGCCGATCGCCTTCGCGAAATCCACGACGAGGCCAGTGCGTTGATCGAGTCGTACAAGCCGTGCGCGGTGTCGATCGAGGAGGTCTTCCTGGCGACGAACGCGAAGTCGGCGATGCGAACGGCCGAAGCGAGAGGAGCGCTTCTCATGGCCGCCTGCGGGCTCCCGGTCCGCGGGTACACGCCGCTTCAGGTCAAGAAGCGGATCACCGGCTACGGACGAGCGAACAAGGCCCAGGTCCAGGCGATGGTGAAGCGGCTGTTGCGACTGAGCGAGACGCCGAAGCCGGACGACATGGCCGACGGACTCGCCCTCGCTCTCTGCTGTCTCCTCGACCTGCGCGGACCGGGAGGAGACGCCGATGTCTACCGCTAGAGAGATCCTCCGCCTCCCCGCCGAACCGGACGAGGGTCGCCTTCTTCTGTTCGACGGGCACTCTCTCGCCTATCGCGCCTACTACGCAATTCGCGATCTGACCACACGATCCGGCGAGCCGGTCAACGCCGTGTTCGGGTTCTGGCGCACGATCCTGCAGACCTTGCGCGCCTACCCGAGCGCGTTCGTCGCCGTCGCGTTCGACGCCGGCGGGGCGACGTTCCGACACGAGATGTTTCCCGAGTACAAGGCAACGCGAAAACCGATCCCCGAGGACCTCGCCGCCCAGCTCCCGCAGATCGAGCGCCTCCTCGCCGCCCTCGGAATCCGCGTCTTCTCCGAGACCGGCGTCGAAGCCGACGACGTGCTCGCCACCCTCGCCCAACGCGGCGCCGAAGCAGGGCTGACCTGCCTCATCGTGACCAGCGACAAGGACATGGCGCAGCTCGTCGACGATCGCATCGCCCTGCTGCGGCCGGGCGGACGCGGTTCGAAGGCCAACCACGAGGTTCTCGATCCAGACGGAGTGGAGGAGAAGTACGGCGTTCCGCCGACACAGATCGTCGACCTCCTCGCCCTGGTCGGCGACACGTCGGACAACGTGCCCGGCGTTCCCTCGGTCGGACCGAAGACGGCCGCGAGACTCCTCGCCGAGTACGGATCCCTCGATGACGTTCTCGCCGGCGCCGACCGCGTGAAGAACGCGCGCATTCGAGACAACCTGACGGCGTTTGCGGACGCCGCACGCCTCGCCCGCCGACTCGTTCGATTGCGATCCGACCTCGCCCTCGGCGATGTCCGCGAGACCTGCCGCGCCGGGGCCATCGACCCCGACGAACTCGCGTCGTTCTTCGCCGACGTCGAGTTCCGCACCGCCGCCGAGGATCTCGATCTTCCCACGTCGCGCGCCCCGGCTGTGACGCCCGAACGGGACGTCGACTACCGGACCGTCCTCGACGCAGAGACCCTCCGGGCGGTCGTCGACGAGCTGCGCGCGACCGACGCCTTCGCTCTTGACCTGGAGACAACGAGCCTCGACGCGATGTCGGCCGAGATCGTCGGGATCGCCGTCTCCCCCGCTCCGTACGTCGGCTACTACATCCCCGTCGCACACGACGCGCTCGACGCGCCGCGGCAGCTCGAACTCTCCGCCGTCCTCGACGCGCTCCGAACGCTCCTCGAGGAGGAGCGCCCGGGAATCCGGGGACAGAACCTGAAGTACGACCTCGTCGTCCTCGCCCGCTACGGGATCCGACCGAAGGGTGTCCGGTTCGATGCGATGATCGCTTCGCACCTTGCGTGCCCCGATGAGCGACGTCACAACCTGGAGTCGATCGCGGAGCGGTATCTCGGACACCGGATGACGACCTACGAGGAGGTGGCGGGGAAGGACGGGCCGTTCGCGGCGGTCTCGGTTGAGCAAGCGACCGACTACGCTGCCGAGGACGCTGAGATCGTCCAGCGCCTCTACCCCCCCCTCTCCGACGCCCTCGATGCCGCGAGCGCACGACCCCTGTTCGACGACGTGGAGATCCCGCTCGTCTCCGTGTTGGCGCAGATGGAGCGGAACGGGATTCTCGTCGACACGCATACCCTCGCCGAGCAAGGACGTGAGCTCCGGCAGGAACTCGAGATCGTCGAGGCCGATCTCGAGGAGCTGGCGGGCGGACCGTTCAACCCGAACTCCCCGAAGCAGGTGGCCGAGGTCCTGTTCGAACGACTCCGGCTCCCGGTGATCGATCGAACGAAGACGGGGCCGTCGACGAGCGCGCGCGTGCTCGCTGATCTCGCCGTTCACCACCCGCTTCCCGGGAAGCTGATGACCCATCGCGAGCTGAGGAAGCTCCTCACCACGTACATCGACCAGCTCCCCAAGGCCGTGAACGCGGAGACGGGCCGGATCCACACCTCGTTCCACCAAGCGTCGACGGCGACTGGCCGGCTCTCGTCGTCGGATCCGAATCTGCAGAACATCCCCACACGCACGGAGATCGGAGGACGGATCCGCCGCGCGTTCGTCGCACCGGAAGGATCGGTGCTGATCTCCGCCGACTACTCCCAGATCGAGCTGCGTCTCCTCGCCCACTTCGCCGAGGACGACCGGATGATCGAGGCGTTCGCGTCCGGCGCCGACCTCCACCGGCTGACGGCGAGCCATGTCTACGCCGTCCCCGAAGAGGCGGTCACCGAGGCCCAGCGGACGACGGCCAAGCGGATCAACTTCGGCATCGTCTACGGGATCAGCCCGTACGGATTGGCGCGCGACCTCGGCACGACCCAAGCGGAAGCGAAGGCATTCATCGACCGTTTCTTCGCCGCGTACCCGCGATCGAAGGAGACGCTCGACCGACTCGTCGAGCGAGCGACCGGGTGCGGTTACGCCGAGACGATCCTCGGCCGACGCCGGCCTCTCCCGCACCTCGCGTCCCGGAACGTCGCCCGACGCAACTTCGATCGTCGCAACGCCGTCAACACGCCGATCCAGGGGAGCGCGGCCGACGTGATCAAGCTGGCGATGCTCCGCATCGGTCGGGCCATCGAGGCTGGAGAGCTTCGCGCCAAGATGCTTCTCCAGATCCACGACGAACTCGTCTTCGAGGCCGACGAAGCTGCGGCCGACGACGTGATTCCGAGGGTCGTCGAGGCGATGGTCGACGTTCTCCCGCTCGCAGTTCCTCTGGCAGTCAAGACGGCCGTGGGGACGGACTGGAGCCAGATCTGACGGTGCGTTCGGGGTGGGAGATTGTGGTAGAATCAACGAGTACGCGAGGGGCGAGGTGAGAGCGCAAGCGTGACACTGACCGCAGGACACCGTGTACGTTCGAGTGCTGTGAAGACAAACGGAATGTGGATCCGACCGACCGTCATCGGCGCGGTTTCTTTGCTCTTGGTCGCACTCGTTGCCTGCGGAGCCTTCGCCAGGCCCGATCTCGTCGTCTCCGAACTGATCGTCGATCCTCCGGCGCCCCTTCCGGGAGCAAACGTCATCCTGACTGCGATCGTTGAGAACCGTGGAAACACGGCGGCTACGGCTCGCTTCTTCGTTCGGTTCGACGCCGACGGCGTCTCGCTCGGCACCGCGGCCATCTCCGGGCTCGGCGCGGGCGAGCGCGAGGCCGTCACCGCGACGTGGGTCGCCGAATCGGGACATCACACGATCGCTGCCGAAGTCGACCAACCGGGCGGTCGCATCGACGAGGCTGACGAATCGAACAACCTCTCCCAGGTGAGCGTCCTCGTCGCGCTCGGCGTCGCGGAGCCGTTCGCCGGGATGCGGGTCGCCGTTGCCCCGTTCGAAGACCGAACCGCGTCGGGCTTCTTCAACGTCGGCGCCGGGGTCGCCGACAAGATCGCCGCCCGGCTGAGAGAGCTCGGCGTGCGACCGATCGATCGCCGCGAACTCGAGGAGACGATGCAGGAGAGGGGACTGAACCCGTACCTCGTCGCCGACGCGGCCGCAGCGGCGGAGAGCGTCGGCGCCGCTCTGCTCGTGACCGGATCGGTCACCGGCATCAACGTCGCGCAGTCGTCCCTCATCCTCGGTGCGGTCAACGTCACCGGAGGCTCCGCCGAGGTCGAACTCGCCGCGGACATCGTCGACGTCACGACAGCGCAATCGCTGTTTGCGCTCTCCGCCGCCGGGAGCCACGAGGGAACGGCCGACGTCAAGATCGACTTCGGGGCACTCCTCTCGCTCCCGGACGCGCGCGACGTCTGCGGAGGCGGGCTGATGACCGATCGCGACGCGTACTACCGTGGAGAGCCCGTCGCCATCGGCTATCGCAACCCGGGCGCGGCCAACTGGTACGGCGTCGAAATCTACACCTCGACCGGAACGTTCCTCCGCTGGCTCGGCTGGCACTACCTCGCGACTGGGACGTGCGCTCGTTGGACGTGGGACCAGGCAGACTCGTTCGGCGAGTCGGTCGATCCGAGCGTCTTCGTCGCCAAGCTCTGGGACGGTGCGTCGTACGTAGCGTCGACGAACGTCCTCATCCGCCCCGGCGCGGGAAGGCTCGCGCACGTCGACGAGATCACCGTCGGCACGGAGACGTTCGAGGAATCGATCGTCGGTGGCGCCGTCAACCGCGCCGTCGACCGACTCGTCTCCGACCTCGTCCGCTCGCTGGAGAGCGCGCCGCCCACCCTCGCGGGCGCAGCAGCGTTCAGCGAGAGCCCGGACGCAGCGCGCATCGAAGGTGCGATCGGGCAGATCGCGGCCACCCTCCCCGACGGGCGCGTGGTGATCAACGTCGGCCTCGCCTCCGGCGTCTCCAAGGGCGACTTCTTCCGGATCGTGAGCCAGGTCGACGACGCCGTCCTCGGCGAAGTGGTCGTCGTCGAGGTTCGAGACTACGTCTCCTACGCGGTGAAGACGACCGACTTCGCTCTCCAGGTCGGCGACGCCGTCCAGCTTCCCGACACGTAGACTCGCGGTCCTGCGGCGTCTTCGATAGACTTCAAGCATGCGCAGTCATCGGTGGAGAGTCGCCCTCACCCTCCTCGTCCTGCTGACCCTCGCCGGGAGTCCGGCCGTCTCGCAGAGCTTCCTGCGGTCGATCGGCGTTCGGGTGATCCTCCCGTGGACGGGTCTTCCGCTCCTCGTCGGCGCCGAGGCCACTGCGGATCTCTCGTTCGGACGAGGAAGCGTTTCGTTCTTCCTGACACCCCGCGGGGAGGCACTTCTTTCCCTTGCCGCCGACGTCCGTCTGTCCGCACCGACGAACCTCATCCAGACGTTCGTCCGTCTCACCACGGGGATCGCCTACCTCGATCCGTCCGCGTTCGCACCGACGCCGCTCATCGGCGCGGGCGTCTACTACGAAATCGACATCATCGAGCCGATCCTCCTCGGACTCGCCGCCGAGGTCCTCTATCCGCTCGCGTTTCCGATTCCGATGATCTCAACTTCTGCGGGGTGGTCACTGCCATGACGTCCTTGTTCGGCACGGACGGCGTTCGCGGACGGGCGAACGCCTTGCTCACACCGGAGCTGTCGATCCGACTCGCTCGCGCCGCGACACGCACGATCGCGCGATCAGGCGGACGGGCAATCATCGGTCGGGACACACGAACGAGCGGGCCGATGCTCGAGGCGGCCCTCGCGGCGGGATTTGCGTCCGCCGGCGTCGACGTCTGCCTCGCCGGCGTGATCCCGACCCCGGCGATCTCCTTCCTGATCAAGGACGAGCGCGCCGACTTCGGCGCGATCGTCTCCGCGTCGCACAATCCTCCGGGAGACAACGGCATCAAGCTGTTCGACCGACGCGGGATGAAGGTCTCGGTAGAAGACGAAGCCGCCATCGAGGCGACCCTGTTCGACGAGTATCCCCCGGCCGAGCAGATCGGGACGATCGGCGTCCTCGAAGCCGCCGCCCCGCGCTACGCCGCGTTTCTCTCCGGGACGATCGACGTAGAGGAGATCGACCTCTCGCCATACACACTCGCCGTCGACTGCGCGTTCGGCGCCACCAGCCGGATCGCCCCGCACGTCTTCCGCCACCTCGGCGCGAACGTCGTCGAGGTGAACACGGAGCCCGACGGCGCGCGGATCAATGCGGACTGTGGATCGACGCACCTCGAGGCGGTTCGCGACGCCGTGAAGCGACACGAGGCCGATCTCGGCATCGCGTTCGACGGCGACGGCGATCGCGTCCTGTTGGTTACGCCGGCCGGGCAGACGATCGACGGAGACCGGATGATGGGAATCGCCGCCCTGCACCTGCACGAACGCGGAGCGCTCTCCCCGGCGATCGTCGTCGCCACCGTGATGAGCAACCTCGGACTCGAACGAGCCCTCGCCGAACGCGGGATCGAGCTGATTCGCACGCCGGTCGGAGATCGAAACGTCTCCCAGGCGATCGTCGAGCGGTCCGCCCAGATCGGTGGCGAGCAGTCCGGGCACATCGTCTTCGCCGATCACTCCCCGACGGGAGACGGGATCCTGACCGCCGTCAAGCTCCTCGAGATCGCTCACGAGACCGGAACCGACCTGGAGACCCTCGCCGACCGGATCCCACTCCTCCCGCAGCAGCATCGAACGATCGACTGCAATCGCCCGGCCGACGTCGTCGCGCTACCCTCGGTCCAGACGGCAATCGCCGACGCGAGGGACACGCTCGGAGAACGAGGGCGTCTGATCGTGCGTCCATCGGGAACGCAGCCCGCGGTCCGGGTGACCGTCGAAGCGGACGACGAGGCGCTCTGCAGTGAGGTCGTCGCTCACCTCGAAGACGCGATCCGCGGCAAGATTCCGTCAGGGTAGACGCGGGCTGCGCCTAGGTCGAGGCCTCGTCGAGCGAGTACGTCAGGACGGGATCGCGCGCCGCCTGCGTCTGGTCGAGACGGCGGACGGGCGCAGCGTGCGGCGCCGAGCGGAGGAGGTCGGGATCGGTCGCCGCCTCGCCCGCGATCCGCTCCATCGCGTCGGCGAACGCGTCGAGCGACGCCTTCCCCTCGGTCTCGGTCGGCTCGATCATCAGCGCTTCGCGGACGATGAGCGGGAAGTAGATCGTCGGCGGGTGAATTCCGTAGTCGATCAGGCGCTTGGCGACGTCGAGCGCCGTCACTCCGTTGGGAAGCTCGCTCGCCGACAGGACGAACTCGTGCTTGCACAGGCCGTCGTAGGGAAGCTCGAAGCTCTCCTTCAGGCGCTGCTGGAGGTAGTTGGCGTTCAGGACCGCGTTCTCGCCAACCTCGCGAAGACCTTCGTCGCCGAGGCGGAGAAGGTAGGCGTATGCCTTGACCGCCACGAGAACGTTTCCAAAGAAGGCGTGGACGGCGCCGATCGAGCGAGGCCGATCCCAGTCGAGCCGAAACGCGTTGCCGTCGGCCTCGATCCGCGGAACGGGGAGGAGCGGCTCGAGGGGCTCGGAGACCGCAATCGGACCGGCGCCCGGCCCGCCGCCACCATGCGGCGTGGAGAGCGTCTTGTGCAGGTTGAAGTGGAAGACGTCCGCCCCCATGTCTCCCGGGCGTGCGCGGCCGAGGTAGGCGTTGAGGTTCGCCCCGTCGAAGTAGCAGAGGCCCCCCGCGTCGTGGACCGCCTCGGTGATCTCGAGGATCCGCTCCTCGAAGATGCCGAGCGTGTTGGGGACGGTGAGCATGATTCCGGCGACCGTCTCGTCGAGCGCCGCTCGGAGTGCGGTGATGTCGACCATCCCTCGCTCGTCCGACGGGATCTCGCCGACCGAGAACCCCGCCACCGACGCCGACGCCGGATTCGTCCCGTGCGCCGAGTCGGGGAGGAGAATCCGCGTCCGGGTAGCCTCGCCGCGCTCTTCGAAGTAGCGCTTGAACAAGAACATCCCGGTGAGTTCACCGTGCGCGCCAGCGACCGGTTGCAGCGAGACCGCGGACATCCCGGCCGTCTTCCGCAGCAACTCGGACAACTGGTGCAGCAGCGCGAGCGTCCCTTGCGCCAGCGCCGGATCGGTTTGAGGGTGAAGGTTCGCGAATCCGTGGATGCCGGCGACCGCCTCGTTCAGCTTCGGGTTGTGCTTCATCGTACAGCTGCCGAGAGGGTAGAACCCGTCGTCGACGCCGAAGTTGGCCTTGGAGAGCTCGGTGTAGTGTCGTACGACGACCGGCTCGCTCACCGTCGGGATGCGCGGCGCACCGTCGCGCAGGTGAGCCGGATCGATCCGCCGATCGTCGGTCGACCCATTCGCCTTACCCGTCGGCACAAACGCGGTCGGTCGGTCGCTTCGCGGTCGCTCGAAGATCGTCTTCATCCCGTCCCTCCGAGGGCGTCGACGAGGCGGTCGATCTCGTCGTCCGTCCGTTTCTCGGTCACCGCGATCCGCAGCGCGCCGTCGACGCCGAGCGTCGCCAACTCCTCCGGCGGCGTGACGAGGAAGCCCCTCGCGGCGAGCCGAGCGGAGACGACGGCTGGATCCTCCGGCGTCCGGACGACAAACTCGTTGAAGAACGGTCCCAAAAACGCGAGCTCATACCCGTCGATTCGGGCGATCCGATCGGCGAGAACGTGGGCGAGGTCGAAGCACCGTTTCGCGATCACTCGCAGCCCCTCTCCGCCGACGCTCGCCAGGTAGACGGTCGCCGTCAGCGCGCAGAGAGCGGAGTTCGTGCAGATGTTGGAGGTTGCCCGGCCGCGCCGGATGTGCTGTTCGCGGGTCTGGGCGGCCATCACGTACCCGACCGCTCCATCGGCGTCGACCGTCCGCCCGGCGACGCGCCCGGGAAGCTGGCGGATGAACTCCTTCCGCGTCGCGAACAGGCCGAGGAGCGGTCCGCCGAACCCCATCGGGAGCCCGAGCGGCTGCCCCTCCCCGACGACGATGTCGGCACCGAACGCGCCGGGAGGGTTCAGGAGCCCGAGAGCAGTCGGATAGGCCGAGACGATGAGCAGGGCGTCCCCGATCTGTGCCTTCAGGCCGTCGAGCGATTCGATCACGCCAAACGCGTTCGGGGTCTGGACGATCACCGCGGAGAGGTCGTCCGGGAGGGAGTCGACGTCCGTCCGGCCGGACGTCCCGTCGTAGGGGAGTTCGACAATCGGGAGATCCGATGCCCACGCGTAGGTGTCGAGAACCCGTCGAACGTGGGGGAAGAGGGAGCGCGAGACGGCGACCCGACCGCGGCCGCGGACCCGCTCGGCCATCAGCGCCGCCTCGGCGAGCGCCGTGGCCCCGTCGTACATCGACGCGTTGGCGATCTCCATCCCGGTCAACTCGGTGACCATCGTCTGGAACTCGAACATCGCCGTCAGCGTCCCCTGACTGATCTCCGGTTGATACGGCGTGTACGCGGTCGCGAACTCGGATCGCGAGACGACGTACGGAACGGCGCTCGGAACGTAGTGATCGTAGACGCCCCCACCGAGAAACGGCACCGCGCCCGCACCGACGTTGGCCGCCGCCAGCGCGCCGAGACACGCCGAGACCTCCATCTCGCTCCGTGACGGAACGTCCATCGGGCGAAACTGCTCCCGGACGGCGGCCGGGATGTCCTCGAACAGCGCGTCGAGCGACGGGCGACCGATCGCGGCGAGCATCGCGCGCCGATCCGCGTCAGTATTGGGGACGTATCGCATCCCGCGTCTAGCCCTCCGTGAGGAAGCGCTCGTAGGCTGCGGCGTCGAGAAGCCCGTCCACGGCGGCGGGATCGGCGACCTCAAGAACGAAAATCCACCCGTCCGCGTGCGGCGCCTCGTTGACCTTCTCCGGGGACGACTCGAGTTCGGCGTTTACCTCGGCGATCTTCCCCCCGAGGGGAGCTGCCACGTCGCCGACCGCCTTCACCGACTCGACAGCAGCCACGTTCTCTCCGGCAGCGACCTCGGTCCCCACCGTCGGCAGCTCCACGAAGACGACATCGCCGAGCTCGCTCTGCGCGTGGTCGGTGATTCCGATCCTCGCCCGGTTTCCCTCCACGTGCACCCACTCGTGATCCTTGGTGTAGCGATACTCGGTCGGATACGACATGCTCCCTCCCGTTCTCCGGTCCAGTACGCGAGATTCGGTCGATTATACGAAGCGGACCGAGGGCCAGCCAGCGCGGCTGTGCGGGCTCGCGCGGACGAACTCCATCGATCGATGCCGAGACAGCGCGCCGGCAGGGGGCTACATCGCTACAGGCGAAGGTCCGTTCGCGAGAACGGCGCACCTCTTCGGTGCCAGAGCTGACGCGAGCTCCGCAGGAACTCGCCCGCCGTTCGCCAGAACGGCGCTCCGTTTCGATGCTCGGCCCAACGCGAGTTCCGCAGGAACTCGCCCGCCGTTCGCTAGAACGGCGCCCCCTTTCGACGCTGGACCCTGCGCGAGTTCCGCAGGAACTCGCCCGCCCTTCGCTAGAAGGGCGCCTCTTCCGCCGTCCTTGGATAGAAGCTCGCGTACGCCTTGTTGAACGCGACCGTGACCGTCCCCGGCGGTCCGTGACGCTGCTTGGCGATGATCACCTCAGCGTCCGCACCCGCCCCCTGACCGGACGTGTGCCCCTGTTCCTCGGGGCGATTGTAGTAGTCCTCGCGATAGATGAACATGACCACGTCGGCGTCTTGCTCGAGCGCTCCACTCTCGCGCAGGTCGGAGAGAAGCGGACGCTTTGACTCGCGTCGCTCAACGGCTCGGCTCAGCTGCGAGACCGCGATGACGGGGATCGAGAGCTCGCGTGCCAGCTTCTTGAGCGAGCGCGAGATGTAGGCGATCTCCTGCTCCCGGATGTCGGCGCGCACACCGGCGTCGACGAGCTGCAGGTAGTCGACGATCAGCATGTCCAGTCCGTACTGCGACGCCATGCGGCGCGCCTTGGCCCGGATCTCGAGAACCGAGACCCCGGGCGTGTCGTCGATGATGATCGTCGCCTTCTGAAGCTTCCCGGCGGCCGCGGCGATGTCGCGCCATTTCGGAGCCGGAACGTACCCACCCCGCAACCGGTGCAGGCTCACCTTCGCCTCGCCGCAGAGGAGGCGCTCGAGGAGCTGCTCCTTGGTCATCTCCAGCGAGAAGACGCCGATCGCCCCCTTGTCGTGGAGGGCCGCGTACCGCGCGAGGCTCAGGACGAAGCTCGTCTTCCCGGTACCCGGACGCCCGGCGATGATGACGAGGTCGGAGCTCTGCATCCCCGACGTCAGCTCGTCCAGCTCGCGGAACCCCGTCGACAGGCCGCGGAGTGTCTGGCGGTTGGGATCGCGGTGCAGCTGCTCGAGCGAGTCGATGTGCTCGTAGAGGAAGTCGTCCACGAGAACGTACGATCGATCGAGGTTCGACGCGGTGATGTCGAAGATGAGCGACTCCGCCCGGTCGAGCACCTCGTCGGCCTCGCTCACCTCGTCGTAGCCGATCTCGGAGATCTGGCCTCCGGCGTAAATGAGCGCGCGCAGAACGGCCTTCTTTCGCACGATGTCGGTGTAGTACTCGAGCGACGCCGTCGTCGTAACCCGATCGAGGAGCTCGTTCAGGTACATCCGTCCCCCGGCACGCTCCATGTCGCCGCGCTCCTCGAGGCGGTTGGCGACGGAGACGATGTCGGCCGAGATCTTCCCCCCGCTCTGGGAAGCGAAGAGCTCACGAATCGTTCGGAAGATCACGCGGTGCCGCTGGAGGTAGAAGTGCTCGGGCGTGAGTCGCTCGACGACGATCGGCACAGACCGATCCGGATCGAGCAACGCCGATCCGAGCACCGCTTGCTCGGCCTCGATGTTCTTCGGCAACTCGCGGGATTCCGGTCCGTCTCTGCTGGGAAGATCGGATTCGGTCATGGGGCACCTGTCTTGAGATTATACGACCCCCGCCCTCCGCCGGGCGAGCGCCGGCCGAGGAGCCTGGACGGCCCGATTGAAGGTGTGTTGGACGTTCGCTATACTTCCGCGACACCTAACCAGTCGACGAATCGGAGGATGATGTGGAAGTCCTGACGATGAAGGAGTTGCTCGAAACCGGCGTGCATTTCGGGCATCGAACGCGCAAGTGGAACCCGAAGATGGCACGCTACATCTTCACCGAACGGAAGGGCATTCACATCATCGACCTCGAGCAGACGGTCGAGATGTTCAGGCGCGCCTACTACACGGTGCGCGATTGCGTCGCCAACGGCGGCGAGATTCTGTTCGTCGGCACCAAGAAGCAGGTCCAGGCAACCATCGTCGATGAGGCGCAGCGCTGCGGCGCGCACTTCGTGAATCGGCGCTGGCTCGGCGGAACGCTCACCAATTTCGCCACCATCCGTCAGTCGATCGAGCGAATGAAGCGGCTCGAAGGTCAGTTCGAGGACGGAACCGTCGACCACATGCCGAACAAGGAAGCGAGCAAGCTGCGACGCGAACTCATGAAGCTGCAGCGCAACCTCGACGGACTTCGCCGGATGGAGCGCAAGCCAGATCTGATGTACATCATCGACCCCGACGTCGAGGCAATCTCGGTCCACGAGGCGAACATCGCCGGAGTTCCGATCATCGCGATCGTCGACACCAACTGCGATCCCGATCCGATCGACTTCCTGATCCCCGGGAATGACGACGCGATCAAGGCGACGAAGCTGATCACCGCACGGATCGCCGACGCGGTCATCGAAGGCCGCGAGGGACGACAGGGCGAACCGGAGGCTGCACCTGCCGCCGAAGCCGCCGAGGATGCAGCTGGCGAGGGCAACGAAGCCGAAAGCCCGGCACCGGAGACGGAGACCCCCAGCGAGACCGCCGAGGCGGCCACTGAGAGCGAAGAGGCCGTCGCGAAGAGCGAAGGGGCGGAAGGCTCCGAGCCTGTCGCGGAGACAGAGACCGTCGACGTCGAGAAGGCGGCGGACGACGCTGCCCCGGCCGCCGAAAGCGAGGCCGGTTCCGAGGCGGACACGCCCGACGCGGGCGAAGCCACCCCCGACGAGGCCGCCGTCGTTGAGACTGCCGAAGACAACGCAGCAAGCGAGGATGACGAGCCGACCGCGAGCGCGGAGACGGCCGAGGATTCCGAGAAAGAGGAATGATGGCATCGATCACGGCCGACCAGATCAAGGAGCTCCGCGACCAGACGGGGATCGGCATGATGGACTGCAAGCGCGCCCTCACCGAGGCCGACGGCGACCTCGAGCGCGCCAAGGAGATCCTCCGCGAGCAGGGTCTTGAGCTGATGGAGCAGATCGGCCGCGAGGCACAGGAAGGCCGGGTCGTCTCGTACGTCCATCACACCGGCAAGGTCGGCGTCCTCGTCGAAATCGCCTGCAACACCGACTTCGCCGCCAACAGCGCAGAGTTTCTCGCGTTCGCCAACGACGTCGCGATGCACGTCGCGGCGGAAGCCCCGACCTACGTCACTCCGGAGGACGTCCCCGCCGAGGCGCTCGAGGCGGAGAACGCCGAGTTCCGCAAGCAGCTCGAGGAACAGGGCAAGCCGGCGGAGATCATCGACAAGGCGCTCGAGGGGCGAACGAAGAAGTTCTACGAGGACGCGTGCCTGATCAAGCAGGCGTTCGTGAAGAATCCCGACGTCACGATCGAGGAGATGCTCGCCGACCTGCGGACCAAGACCGGCGAGAACATCTTCGTCCGGCAGTTCGCCCGTTTCGCAATCGAGGTGTCCGGATGCGCAGATCCCCTGCTCGCATCCTCCTGAAGCTCTCCGGCGAAGCCTTCCGAGGAACCGACGCTCCGATCTCGACTGAGGCGATCGACCGAATCGCCGACGACCTCCTCTCTCTTGAGCGAGTCGAGTGCGCGCTCGTCGTCGGTGGCGGGAACATCCTCCGCGGGGCGAGGACGACCGGGTTCGATCGGATCGAAGCCGACACGTTGGGGATGCTCGCCACCGTGCTAAACGCGCTCGCCCTCCGCGGGCGACTCGAACGCGGCGGCCGGCAGGTCATCGTCCAGTCAGCCGTGCACACCGAACTCACCGACCCCGTCTCCCCGCGACGGGCGAAGGCGGCACTCGCCGAGGGCGCCATCGTCCTGTTCGCCGGAGGGACCGGAAGTCCGTTGGTGACGACGGACACCGCTGCCGCGCTCCGCGCCGTCTCGATCGGCGCCGACCTCCTCGCCAAGGCGTCGAACGTTGCCGGCGTCTACGACGGCGACCCGGCGACGACCGATCGCGCGACGCTCCTCACCGAGATCTCGCACGCGGAGGTTATCGACCAGGGTCTCGACGTGATGGATCGCGTCGCCGTCGAGATCTGCCGAGAGCACGAGCTTCCGATCGAGGTCTTCGACTACGCGCGGCCGGGAGCGCTCGCCGATCTCGCCGCCGGGAAGCGCGTCGGCACCCGCATCGCGTAGTTCACGCTCCGCCCACGGACGACCGATCCGCGACATCCAGCTGAGAGCCGGCGCAGGCGCCAAAACCCGCGTCTGGCCGTCATCGACAGCGGAAGGCGTGCGCATTGCCGTACTCCTTCCGCGCCGTGTCTGAAGCCTCATGCAGGGCTTCAGACACGCAGCCACCGGAGCACATCGCCGAAGCGTCGATCGACCTCGGTGGCGATCCGCGACGGCACCCCGTCGGCGACCATCCGCACCGCCGCAGCGCGCGCGCGACTCATCAGGTCGAGATCCGTGGTCAGATCGACCGCTCGCAACTGGGTGAGGAAGCCGTGCTGTTGCGTCCCGAGAAGGTCGCCGGGGCCGCGAATGCGAAGGTCCGCCTCGGCGATGTCGAACCCGTCGTCGTGGTCGACGAACGCCGTCAGACGCCCCTCCGCTTCTTCGGTCTTCGCGTCCCCAACCGCAACACAGACGGCCTCCTGTCCCGAACGACCGATCCGGCCGCGAAGCTGGTGAAGCTGCGAGAGGCCGAACCGGTCTGCGCCCTCGATCACCATGAAATCCGCGTCCTGCACGTCGATTCCGACCTCGATCACCGTCGTGGAGACGAGGAGGCGAATCGCCCCGTCGACGAAACGCGCCATCACGTCGGCACGGTCGGCGGCCCCGATCCGCCCGTGAAGGAGGCCCACGCCCGCGTCCGGGAACCGACCGGCCAACTCCTCGGCGACCTGGATCGCCGCGGCGGCGTCGACCTTCTCCGACTCCTCGACGAGGGGGAGAACGACGTAGCCCTTCCGTCCATCGGCCAGCCAGCGCCCCACCTCCGCGTAGATGGCGTCCCGCTTCGACGCACGCGCGCGACGCGTCTCGATTCGCCGGCGACCGACTGGGAGCTCGTCGAGGGTGGAGACGTCGAACTCCCCGTAGAGGGTCAGCGCGATCGTTCGCGGAATCGGCGTCGCGCTCATCACGAGGAGGTCGATCGCCTTGCCCTTCTCTTCGATCGCCGACCGTTGGACGACACCGAACCGGTGCTGCTCGTCGATCACGACGAGCCCCAGGTTCGCAAACGAGACCGTCTCTTGGATCAGCGCGTGCGTCCCGACGACCAGATCGACCGAGCCGTCCGCAATCCCATCCGTCACGGCTTCCTTCTCTCTCGTCGCCCCGGTGAGCAGACCGACACGGACCGGAAGTCCCTCGAACAGCCGCTCGATCGTCCCCGCGTGCTGCTCCGCCAGGAGCTCGGTCGGGACCATGAACGCCACCTGCGCCCCGCCCTCGATCACCGACAGCCCGGCGACGAGCGCGACGAGCGTCTTCCCCGACCCGACATCTCCCTGAAGCAGACGCATCATTCGGTTCGGCGCCGTCAGATCGGCCTCGATGTCGCGGAGCGCACTCACCTGACCCCGCGTCAGGGCGAACGGAAGGCCGGCGACGAACGATGTCGTCCAGTCACCCTTCACCAATCGTGCGACACCCGGCTTGCTCCTCGTCGTCGCCCGAAGGCCGACCTGCAGCAGCAAGAGTTCCTCGAACGCCAGACTCCGCCGCGCGCGCTCGAACGCGCCCTGATCGTCCGGCCGGTGGAGCGCGCCGATCGCCTCCCGTCGCGACAGGATCCCGTGCTCATCCCGGACAGCCGCCGGGAGCACGTCGGTCACACCGTCGAGGAGGGGATCGAGATGTCGCTCGATCAGCGAACGGATCAGCCGATCGCTGACCCCCTCGGTCGCCGCGTAGATCGGGACGACGCGGCCGATCGCCGATCCCGTCTCCGCCGGTTCCCAGACCGGGGCGCGCATCTGGAGTTCGCCGTGGCTTCGCTCCACCCGCCCGAAGACGTCGATCCGGTCACCCCGATGGAGCTGGTCGGCGAGCCACGGCTGATTGAACCAGACCGCGTAGACGAAACCCGATCCGTCGCCGAGGGCCGCCTTGACGATCGTCATCCCGCGCCCGACGCGACGACGATCGACGGCCAGGATCTCCGCGCGGACGGCGGCCGCTTCGCCGACGGGAAGACGGCCGATCTCGACGAAGCGAGAGCGGTCCTCGAGGCGGCGGGGGAAGTGGAGGATCAAGTCCTCGACGGTGTGAATCCCGATCGACCGGAGCGCGTCGGCCCGCTTCGGCCCGACGCCGGGGAGGACGTCGATCGGGCGCTCGAGCGATTCGGTCTCCGCTTCTCGAACGGCGCCGTCGCGCCCGAGAAACGCGGTGAGGGCGTCAACGATCCGTCGGCGCCCCTCCCGATCGGCCTGTCCGTATCCGCGGACAATCGACACCGCTCCCGGAAGCGACACCTCAACGAACGCCTCCAGCCCCCGTGTGACCGCTGAGTCGAGAAAGCCACTCTCCGCCTCGAGGCGGAGAATCTTCTCGACCGTGCTCGTCAAAGCGCCCTTCCCTTGTGACATCCCGACACCAACCATATAATGCCGCGGGCCGACAAGCAAGGAAGGCAGATTGAAGATCCGAACCTACGGAGACCCCGTGCTGAGGCGAGCGGCCGCGCCGGTCGACGCGATCGACGACGAGACGAGACGGATCTGTCAGCGGATGGTCGAGGAGATGATCCGCGCCGACGGGGTCGGTCTCGCTGCACCGCAGATCGGCATCTCCAAGCGAATCATCGTCCTCGACGTCGACGGGGCGTTCCACGTGCTGATCAACCCGAAGCTCGTCGAAACCTCCGAGGAGACCGAGTCGTTCAGCGAGGGGTGCCTGAGCGTCCCCGGGGTGCACGCCGACGTCGTGCGCAGTGCCGAGGCGACGATCACCGGAACGGATCTCGACGGAAAGACGGTCACGATCCACGGAGAGGGAATCCTCGCCCGGGCGATCCAACACGAGATCGATCACTTGAACGGCCACCTGTTTCTCGACCATCTCAGTCCCGTCCGTCGACAGGGCCTGCTCAAGGAGTACGGACGGACGCGTCGGGAGACCGAAGCGTGAGGGTCGTCTTCGTCGGAACCGCGGCGTTCGCCCAACCCGCGCTCGCTGCCGTCTCAGAACGTCACGAGATCCCGCTCGTCGTCACGCAGCCCGACCGACCCGTCGGCCGCCACGCCGACCTGACGCCCCCGCCGATCAAGGTCGAGGCGGAGCGACTCGGGCTCGACGTCTTCCAGCCGGAGCGGATCAACCGCGACGCGGCGATCGAGCGTCTCCGCCAAGCCGGAGCGGACGTCTTCGTCGTCGCCGCCTACGGCCAGCTCCTCAAGCCGACGGTGTTCGCCATGCCGCCGCGCGGCACGATCAACATCCACGCGTCGCTCCTCCCCGCGTACCGGGGCGGGGCGCCGATCCAGTGGGCGATCATCCGCGGCGAGACGACGACCGGGATCTCGACCTTCTACATCGAAGCCGGAATGGACACCGGCGACGTCCTTCTCCGCCGTGAGCTCGCGATCGACCCGGATGAGACCGCCGGCGAGCTCGAGCCGCGCCTGGCGGCGCTCGGCGCCGAGACGATCCTCGAGACGCTCGACGGGCTCGATCAAGGCGATCTCGAGGCGGTTCCTCAACCGGACGAGGGCGTCTCGACGGCTCCGCTGATGTCACGGGAGACCGGACGGATCGATTGGACCCTGGCGGCGCAGCGGATTCACGATCTGGTTCGCGGAACGAATCCGTGGCCGAGTGCGTGGACTACGCTCCGGGAGGAGCGGATCAAGATCCACCGCTCGGCACGCACCGGCATCAAGCGCGGCGCGATCGCCCCGGGCGAGATCGCGCTCGCCGAAACCGGGCGTCTTCTCGTCGGCTGTGCAGACGAACTCGTCGAGATCCGCGAGATCCAGCGAGAAGGACGTCCGCGCACAGACGGCGCCGCGTTCCTCCACGGCCTCCACGGAGCGAGCCGGTTCGCCTAGCCGTCCGCGGTGCGAGGATGGAGGCCGGCGAGTCCCGTCGACTCCTGCTTCCGCTCGAGCACGATCCCGTCAAGGAGATCGACGACGACCTCGGCGGTGTTGGCGACCATCGCCGCAATCAGGTGGCCGCCGGTTACCGTCCCATCCCGCCGCGCAACCGTCAGGTGGCAGTGAGCGATCGGCTCGCCGTCGAGACGGGCGAGGTTCCCCTGCATCGCGAGAAGCTCGGCCGGCTCGGAGACGGCGTGCTCCTCGTACTCCGCGCCGTTCCAGTATCCGAGACGCGCGTCACGGACCATGCCGACCCCGCCGACGATCACCGCGCTCTCCGCCGCGACGGAGAGAAGGCCGGCAAGGAGGTCCTCCCCGTCGACCATCCGCAAGACGATCTGCCGCTCCCCGCGCGCTTCGATCATGATCCCTCCGAGCGAATTCTACCCCACCGCCGCCGCGGGCGACTCCGCGAGTTGCGCGCGCCGACCTGCGTCTCTATCCTCCGCTCGCCATGGGGTACGAAGACGATGCGCAGTGGATGGTCGATCGACTCGCCGACCGATTCGGCGTCCCCCCCGACGAGGCGGAGGATCCGGTCGAGACGCTCGTGTTGACGATCCTCTCTCAGAACACGACCGACGTGAACCGCGATCGGGCGTACGCCACCCTAAGGGAGCGCTTCCCAGACCTGGTGAAGCTCGCTGACGCGCCCGAGGCGCAGATCGCGGACGCGATCCGACCGGCCGGCCTGCAGACGCAGAAGGCCCACGCGATCCGCGTCGCCCTCCGGCGGATCCTCGCCGAGCGCGGAACGCTCGACCTGGCGTTCCTGCGCACGACGAGCCAGGACGCGGCCCTCGCCTGGCTCCTCGACCTCCCCGGCGTCGGCCACAAGACGGCGGGCATCGTCCTCCTGTTCTCGTTCGGCATCCCCTACTTCCCGGTCGACACCCACATCCGTCGCGTCCTCACACGCATCGGATGGCTTCGGAACGGTGAGGATCCCCACCGCCGCGCGAACGAGATCCTCCCCCGCGACGCGTCGACGATGCGCGCACTTCATCTGCAATGGATCCGCCTCGGGCGTACGCTCTGCCGACCGCGAACCCCGCGCTGCGACGAGTGCCCGATCGACGCACGCTGCACGTACGGAGGAGGTCGATCCGCATGAACGATCTCGCTCGACGACTGGCCGAGGCGCTCACGGCATCCGGACGCACCCTCTCGACCGCGGAGTCGTGCACCGCCGGCGGCCTCGCCCACATCATCACGCGCGTCCCCGGCGCATCCGCCTTCTTCGTCGGCGGCGTCGTTGCCTACGCCAACGCCGTCAAGTCGTCGCTCCTCGGGGTCGCCGAGGAGACGCTCGACCACCACGGCGCCGTCAGTGCAGAGGTCGCCGAGGAGATGGCGACGTCGTGCCGCCGCCTGTTCGCGACCGATCTCGCCGCCAGCATCACGGGAATCGCCGGACCGAGCGGAGGGACTGCCGACAAGCCGGTCGGCCTCGTCTTCGTCGCCGTCGCCGGAGCGGCGGGCGTCCGAAGTCGCCGATTCGTCTTCTCGGGCGAGCGCGACGAGGTGCGTGCGAGAGCCGCGACCGCGGCCCTGGAGATGCTCCTCGACGAGCTCCCCGTGCCGTCGCCTCCTTGATCGATCTTCAGATCCCCTGCTAGTATTCCCGCATGCGGTCCCCACGGAAGCCCCGATGGAAGTACGTCCTCTCGCTCCTCCTCGGCTTCGGCCTCCTCGCCGCCGTCCTTCACTTCGTCGGGTGGCGACAGATCCTGGCCGAGATGCGAAACCTCGGGGCCATCGGGATCCTGAGCGTCGTCGGCAACGTCGCCCTGGCGATGGCGGCGTGGGTCGTCTGCTGGTGGATCATCCTCGCCTCCTACGGGATCCGGATCCCGCTCGCGAGGATCCTCGGCGCCCGTACGAGCGGGTACGCCGTCAGCTACCTGACGCCGACGCTCTATTTCGGCGGCGAGCCGTTCCGCGCACTCCTCGTATCGGACTCGACCGCCGCGCCGACGACGCGCGTCTTCGCCACGATCATCGTCGAGCGGTTCCTCGGCGGGCTGAGCATGATCCTGTTCATCCTCGTCGGCGGGTTCCACGCGATCATCTCGCCGAGCCTCCCGTGGTCAGGGAAGCGCCTCCTCGTCGCAGGCACGGCGTTCATCGCGTTCTGGATCATCGTCGGGCTCGTCGACTTCGCCGGGAACCTCAAGTGGATCAGCCGGGCGATCCGGCTGCTCGGGCGGATCCTCCCCCGATGGCGAGCCGGTCTCGAGACGGCGGCGGACAAGGTCTCTGAGACCGAGGATGAGGTCTACTACGCGTTCACGCGCCAATGGCGTGGAACGCTCGCCGCGTTTCTCGTCCAGCTTCTGGCGACGTTCTTCATCTACATGCGGCCGCAGGTCTTCTTCCACTTCTCGAGCGGCGTCCACTTCTCGTTCCCCCAACTCTCGCTTCTGTTCTCGTTCAACATCCTTCTCTCGTCGTTCCTGTGGATCACGCCGGGGGGGCTCGGAACGGGTGAGGCGGGGCTGATCGGGATCTTCCGGTACGTCGCCCCCGGCGTGCCGAGCGAGGGGGTCGTCGCCTACTCGCTCGTCTTCAAGTTCGCCGAGGCGATCCTGGTCGCGGTCGGCGTCTACTACCTGTTCCATCGCGGGATTGCGTACTTCGAGCACCGGAAGCGCAGCCAGAAGGACGAACGAGAGCCTTGACGCGAAGTCCGGCTGCCTAGGGCAGCGGCGAGAACTCCCGGCTCGACAGAACGCTCGCCCCGAAGAATCCGACGAACGTGCCGAGAAGGAGGCCGAGGACGAGCCCGGCGAATGTCACGCCGAGAACGAGACCTCCATCGACAAGCTTCGGAACGGCCGCCAGCCCTGCGCCGAGCGCGTACTGACCGAGATAGATCCCGGCGACCAGGAGGAGGCCGGACAGAAGGCCCATCAGCGTTCCCAGCCCGACGACCGGCGGAACGATGGCCCGCTCCGACGTTCCCGACAGGCGCATCACGCGGATCTCCACGCGGAACGACCCGAGGAGGGCTCGGAACCCGACGCGTCCGGTCACGAGGCTGAGCACGACGCTCAACACGAGGGCGAGGAGGAGGCCAAGTCGGGCCGACGGCGGAACCGCGACCCTCGCGTCGTCCGGCACCCCGTCACCGCGCTCGACCTGGGTCACCCCGCTCATCGACTCCACGTCGGCCAGCACCGCATCGGCGGCGTCAGGCGACGTCGCCCGGACGAAGAACCGCCCCCCCGTGCTCCCCGGGCTGACTTCCTCAGCGAAGCGGAACGAGATCGCGGCCACGTCCGGCCTCACGCGGATCCGTGCGTGCAGGTCGTCGACCGTCTCCGCCGACAGCCGAGGCGACAGGTGAACGACGATCTCGTCTGGGCCGAGCGACGCGTCGACGGGGTCGGGCGACGCCCCGCCGACGAGGAGGAGGGCCGCGAACGACGCGAGGCAGACGAAGACGAGGACGATCACCGCGGCGAACAAGGCGGCGCTCCGCGTTCGGATCGCGCCGAGGAGCTCCCGGAAGAGGTAGAAGAAGGTGCTCATCGTTCGACCACCCGACCGTCGACGAGCTCGAGCACCCGTCGGCTCTGTGCCCCCGTCGGAAGCGGGGTTCGGGCCGCGGCGAGAACCGTCGTCCCTCGATCGGAGATTCGGCCGAGCAGCGCGCAGATCTGATCCTGATCCTCGGGACCGAGCCCGTCGAACGGGGTGTCGATCAACAGCAGGAGAGGATCGTTGCAGATCGCGACGGCGATCCCCAGTCGAAGTCGTTCGACGGCCGACAGCTCGGCTGCGTCCGCCGTCTGCTGCCGAAGGAGCCCGACGATCTCGAGGGCAAGGAGCGCCTTCTCCTCCGCCTGCTCCCGGAAGTCGCCGAGAGCCCGGAGCTTGAACAGCAGGTTCTCCACCGTCGTCCGGGAGAGCGGCACGAACCCTTGCGGGACGAACCCAATCTGACGACGCAATCGAAGCGCCTTGTCCCGGCTCAGGCGCGCGACGTTGCGGCCGTGCACGAGGATCTGTCCCTGCTGCGGCGGCGTCTGCGCGGCGAGGAGCCCGAGGAGGAGCGTCTTCCCGACGGCCGCGGCGCCGGTCAGATAGACGAGTTCGCCGCGGTCGACGTGAAGATGAACGTCCTCGAGGACCTTGACGCCGTCCTCCGTCGTGAAGTGAAGTTCGGAGATCTGGATCATCACGGACATCGGGCGATCACGAACCTTTCGACTCCGGCGACGTCTCGCTCGACGACGACCTCGATCAGCCCCGCGCCGGCGAGGACCTCGCGCACGCGGTCGGATTGGCCGGCTCCGATCTCCAGGAGGAGCGCGCCGCCGGAGACGAGGCGATCACAGATCCCTTCGGCGAGATCCACGATCCTCTCCAGCCCTTCCGCGCCACCGTCGAGCGCGGTTCGAGGCTCGTGATCACGAACCTCGGGCGCGAGCCCGTCGAGGTCCTTCGTGGCGACGTACGGTGGATTCGAGACGACGAGGTCGAACCGCTCGTCGATCCCGTCGAGCCAGTCGCCCTCGCGGAACGAGATCCGGTCTTCGACGCTGTTCGATCGCGCGTTCTCGCGCGCCAATCGGATCGCGTCTGGCGAAATGTCAACCGCGGTCACCCGCGCACGGGGGAGATAGCGAGCGAGGCACACGGCAATCACGCCCGCCCCGGTGCCGAGATCGGCACACGCGATCTCCCGATCGCGCGGCGCGAGCTTCAGCGTCCGCTCGAGGAGCTCCTCGGTCTCCGGACGGGGGATCAGCGCCTCGCGACCGACCCTGAACCGGAGGCCGAAGAACGTCACTTCCCCGATCAGGTGCTGGAGTGGAATCCCGGACTTCCGCTGCTGGATGACCGTCCGGTAGCGCGTTCGTTCGTCGGTCGACAGGGGCTTGTCGGGTGAGATGTACAGCTGCAAGCGGTCGACGTCGAGCGCATGGGCAAGCAGGATCTCCGCCTCCAAACGCGGCTGGATGATCCCCGCACCCTCGAAGTACCCGCGGGTCCAGTTAAGGACCTCGCGAACCGTCCACTGACCAGGCAGTTGCACTCCCCCCCATCCGAGAAGTCGACAGCCCGCAATCGCGGAACACAATAGCGGAATCTTGTCCCCAATGCAAGAAGTGCCTATACTGTGCGGCCTTGACGCGATCGGTCGAGCTTGGCTCGCCCCGCGAGGGCCGGCCGACGCGCGCAAACCGAAGGGGGAAATCACGTGAAGAGGAGAGGGTGGCTCGTCGTCGTCGGTCTGGTCGCAGTCGCGTGGCTGGCCGGCTGCTCGTTCTTCGGAAACCAGGGACCGGAGTTCACCAACTGGGAGCCGGAACTCTCGCCGGACGGCCGCACGCTCGTCTACGAGTCGGTCGCCGGGAAGACGCTCGAGCTCTACACGCGCGACCTCGAGACGGGAGCGGAGCGACGCCTGACCGAGAACGATGTCGAGGACTGGTCGCCGAGCTGGTCGCCGACCGGCGATCGAATTGCGTTCTCTTCTCGCCGCGACGAGAATGTCGACGTCTACATCCTCGATGTCGAGACGACCGAGGCGGAGCGGGTCACCACCCACGACGGCGACGACATCAACCCGAGCTGGGGCGTCGACGGACGGATCTACTTCAACTCGAACCGATCCGGGCTGTGGGAGATCTACGCCATCGATCCGGACGGCTCGAACCTCACCAAGATCACCGAGACGCAGGTCGCGGACTAGATCGATGCGCGTGACCGCCGTGATCCTCGCCGCCGGCCGCGGGGAGCGGATGCGGGGGACCGAGAACAAGGCGTTCCTGTTCGTCGCCGGCCGGCCGCTCCTCGCCCACACGCTGCACACGTTCGTCCGATCGCCGCGCGTCGACGAGATCGTCGTCGTCGTCCGGCCCGGCGAGGAGGCGCGCATCGAGGCGCTTCTTCCCGAGGCAGAGAAACCCGTCTCGGTCGCCCCCGGAGGCGACGTCCGTCGCGACTCGGCGATCGCCGGCGTCGAGGCCGCCCGCGGTGAGATCGTCCTCATTCACGACGGAGCGCGACCGTTTCCGTCCGAAGCGCTGATCGACCGCATCGTCCGGGGCACGGTCGATTGCGGCGCGTGCGTTCCGGTCCTCCCGGTCGTCGACACCCTCCGCCCAATCGACGGCGACCGGCTCGGCTCCCGACCGATCGATCGCGGCGGACTGGCGCGGATGCAGACGCCGCAGGGGTTTCGGCGCTCGCTGATCCTGCGAGCCCTTCCTCTCGCTCCCCGCGAAGTCACCGACGACGCCGGCGCGGTCCTCGCCCTCGGGGAGGAGGTCTCGACGGTCCCCGGTGAGGCGACCAACCTCAAGGTGACCGTCCCCGAGGACCTCCCGCTCGCCGAGGCGATCGTCGAGCGCCTCCGCCGCGACAGCCGGTAGTGCGACCGCCCCATTGTCGGACGCGCGGCCCGTCGGCTAGAATGCTCGTCGAATTCCCCGCCAAGGAGGCAACATGATCCGAGCAAAGAGCACGTGGTTGGTGTTGGGGTTGGTGGCTGTACTCTCCGTTTCCGCGTTCGCCAGCGATTGGGTGGTCCCGGGCGCACCGACCGCTGACAGCGCCGTCTGGTCGATCCACAACCAGACGGGATTCGACGCGACCGTTCTTCACATCGAATTCGAGCAAGAAGTGACGATCTCCTACAAACTCGAAGTGGGAGGCCTTCTCGCCTCCGCCACGGGCGAGATGACGGGAATGGTCTTCGACTTCGTCGGTGAACTGCCGAACTACGGAACCGTCATCTTCGAGTGGCAGCCGATCGACGCCGTGCCGGCGCTGGTGCAGTGGCTCGACGGGACAACCCCGCTCGGGGCGCCGTACTTCACTTCGGTCGCCATTCTCGGCCGCCTGTTCGGACAGGGGATTGTCGCCGTTCGCGAAGCGAACCCCGAGGCGCTCGGCGCTGCGTTCGAGGCGTTCTTCGTCCTCAACGCGGAGTACCTCGAAGGGCTCTCCGAGTCGCTCGGGATGTCGCTCGCCGACTCGCTGATGCCGATCATCATGTCGTCCCCCGCCGAGGGAATCGAGAACTTCTTCAACACGGTCGTCGGGATGCTCGGCGTGACCACGCTCGACGGCGTGCTCGAGGGTGGAATCGACTTCTCGCCGCTGTTCGACCTGCTCGGACTGTAGGCGCAGCAATCCGTCAGACGAACACGATCACGGGGAGGCTCAGGCCTCCCCGTGTCCTTGTCTTGGATCGTGGAGGACGTTCAGTCTGATCTCTCGATCAGAGCGCGGACGCGCGGTGGGTCGAGCGGATAGACGTTGACCGGCGCGCCGATCGCGTCGGCAATCGCCCGCGCGACGGCGGCGTGAGCGGCCATCAACGGGACCTCGCCGATCCCCTTCGCCCCGAACGGCCCCGCCGGGAACGCCGCCTCGACGAAGTCGACTTCCGTGCACGGGGCGACGTCGCGGATCGTCGGGATCCGATACGTCGTCAGGCCGTTGACGTGCAAAACGCCGTCGTGCTGAGGAATCTCCTCCATCAGCGCGAACCCGATCCCCTGCGCCACCCCGCCCTGGACCTGTCCCGCAGCGAGGGTCCGGTTGAGGATCGTCCCCGAGTCGTGGACGGCGACGAAGTCGACCACGTGCGACTCGCCGGTCGCAGTGTCGACTTCGACCTCGGCCACGTGCGTCGCGTAGGCGTAGACCGGATAGACGTCGCCGAGACCGGTGACCGGATCCCAGCTGACCGGCTCGGTCTGCGCCCACCCCTCGACCGCCGGATCAAGGTTCCCGAGCCAGAAGGCGCGCGCGACGTCCGGGAGGCGATCGGGGAGCTCGTCGAGGCCGATCCCCTCCGCGTCGGCGACCTGTTCGATCCGCTCGCGCAGTTTCCGCGCCGCGTCGAGGATCGCGAGGCCGCTCATCATCGTCCCGCGGGAAGCGACCGTCGGCCCGCTGTCGGGGACGCGGCTCGTGTCGACCGGGGCGATCTGAACGCGGTCGATCGGCACGCCGAGCGACTCCGCCGCCAGCTGCAGCATCACCGTCGTCAGGCCCTGTCCCATCTCGACCGTGCCCACGGCGACCGCGATCGAGCCGTCCGGCTCGAGCTTCATCGTCGCTCCCGCCTTGTCGAGGAACGGCGCCTTCCCCCCGAGGCCGACCCCGTAGATCACACTGGAGAGGCCGATCCCCCGTCTTCGATCGTCATGTGCTTCGTTGAACACGGCCACTCGCCGGCATCGTTCCTCCCACCCGGCGATCTCGACGGCCTTCTCGAGCGTGTCGAGCGCCCCGACGCTGTCGGCGACGACCTGCTCCGTTGACGTCTCATCCCCCGGCACGAGCAGGTTTCGCCGGCGGATCTCCGCCCGATCGCAGCCGACCTTCTCCGCGAGAAGGTCCATCTGCGATTCGTGCGGGAAGATCACCTGCGGGCTCCCGAAGCCGCGGAAGGCGCCGTTCGGCACGGTGTTCGTCGCGACCGACTTCGCGTCGACCTTGACGTTCGGCACCCGGTACGGGCCCGCCGCCGTGCACAGGCTCCGCCAGAGGACGGCCGACGAGAGGGTCTGGTACGCGCCGGCGTCGAGCACCACGTCGACGTCGATCGCCGTGATCGTGCCGTCCGCCTTCGCCCCGGTCCGGTAGCGAACGCGCGACGGGTGCCGCTTGCTCGTCGTCAGGACGTCCTCGCCCCGGTCGAGAATCAGCTTGACCGGACGCCGCGACTTCCGCGCCATCAGCGCGGCGAGCGAGCAGATCAGGGAGGGAACGTCCTCCTTGCCGCCGAACGCGCCGCCGGTCGCCGTCTGCACGACGCGGACCTTCGACAGCGGGAGACCCATCACCTTCGCGACGGCGTTTTGGATGTAGAACGGGCACTGGGCCGAGGCGTAGATGTCGATCGATCCGAGGTCGCCGGGGACGGCAACGGCCCCCTGCGGCTCGACGTAGGCGTGCTCCTGATAGCCCGTCTCATACTCCGCTTCGACGACGACGTCCGCCTCGGCGAAGCCCGCATCGACGTCCCCCTTGCGAAGGACCATCGCGTTGAAGCAGTTCCCGCCGCCTTCGGCGGCCGCCGGGTCGGCGACGATCACCGGCGCGTCCAGCGCGAGGGCCGCCCGCGTGTCGCTGACGACCGGGAGTTCCTCGTAGGCAACCGAGACCTTCTCCGCTGCGCGCTTCGCCGCCCGTCGCGTCATCGCAGCGACGAGGGCGATCGGCTCCCCGACGTAGCGGACGACACCGGCGGCGAGCGCCGGTTGGTCGTCGTAGACGACGTGAACGACGTTCTCGCCCGGGACATCTGCGTGCGTGACCACGCAGACGACGTCAGGGTCTTCGAGCGCGAGCCCCGGATCGACACCGAGAACGCGCGCGTGCGGGTGAGGGCTGCGAACGACGGCGCCGTGAAGCATCCCGGGAAAGGCAAGATCGTCCGCGTAGCGGGCCGCACCCCGGACCTTATCCACCGCGTCGGGGCGGGCGACGCCCGCCCCGATCAGCGTCGTTCGTTCACTCCCCACGAGGAACCTTCACCCTACAGCCTGCCTCCCATCGTCAGGGTCATGATCGCCTTCTGCGTGTGGAGGCGGTTCTCCGCCTGGTCGTAGATCCAGGATCGATCGTTGTCGCAGACATCGGGCGCCGCCTCGTGACCGCGGTCGACCGGCATGCACTGGAGGAGATAGCCCGGATCGGTCAGCGCCTGCTTCTGCGCCGTGTAGGACCAATCCTTGTACTTGAGGGCGATCTCGTGCTCCTTCTCCTTGCCGATCTCGTAGCGGTCCATCGTGAACCAGTTCCGCGGGAAGACGACCGTCGCCCCCTCAAGCGCCTTGTCGAGATCGTTCTCGACGGTGAACCGCCCGTCGGACGCTTTGGCGAGGTCGCGGCACTGCGCCATCACGTTCGGATCCATGTCGTACTCCGGCGGATGGGCGACGACGACGTCCATCCCGTACATCGAGGAAATGAGCGCCGTCCCCTGCACCGAACAGAGACCGCGGATCCAGGGCGTGTACGCCCACATGACGACGATCTTCTTCCCCTTGACGGCGCCCTCGAGCTTCTCGTGCATCGTGTAGATGTCGGTCAGCGACTGGCAGGGATGGTTGATGTCCGACGCCATGTTGATGACTGGCACTTCGGCGTGCTCGCCGAACTTCTGCATCACCTCGTCGCCGAATCCGTAGCGATCGATCGAATCGTCGAGGAGACGAATCCCGATCCCGTCGCAGAAGCGGGCCATCGCCTTCGCCGTGTCCTTGACCGTCTCGCCGGCCCCCGGCTTGTCCTCGAGCGACATCCGCATCGTCGACGGATTGAGGAACTGCGCGTGACCGCCGAGCTGCGTCATCCCCGTCTCGAACGACATCCGCGTCCGGGTCGAGCCGGCGAAGAAGAGCATCGCGAACGTCTTGTCCTCGAGCGTGTGGTGCGGCTTGCGGCTGTAGTAGGCGCCCTTCAGCTGGTCGGTGACCTTCATCGCGATGTCGTACTCCTCGCGCGTCCAATCGACCTCGCTGATCAGGTTGCGCCCTGCTAGATCGAACCAACTCATCGTGTTCTCCTTCTCGGTCCCTGAGGCCCTAGGCCATGATCAGGGCCATCATCCCCTTCTGCGCGTGGAGGCGGTTCGCCGCCTCTTCGATGATCACCGAGTTTGGACCGTCGATCACCTCGTCGGTGACCTCCATGTCGCGGTCGGCAGGGAGGCAGTGCATGTAGTAGGCGTCGTTGGTGAGCGCCATCTTCTCCTGCGTGCAGATCCAGTCCTTGTTCGCTTCGAAGACCGGCTTCGCTTTGGCCTCATCCATGATCCCCGAGCCGTCGGTCGGCTGGACCGTCCACGCCTTGGGATAGACGACGTCCGCGTCCTTGAACGACGCGTCCATGTCGTGGGCGATCTGGAATGTGCCGCCGTTCTTCTTCGCGAGGTCCTTCGTCGCCTGGAGGATCTTCGGGTCGAGGTCGAGCCCCTCCGGATGGGCCAGGGTCACGTCCATCCCCATCATCGCGGCGGAGACGATCGCCGATTGCGGCACCGCGAGCGGCTTGGCGACCGAGCCGGAGTAAGCCCAACTCATCACGAACTTCTTCCCCTGCAGGTCGTGGCCGAGCTTCTCCTGCATCGTCATCACGTCGGCGAGCGCCTGGCACGGATGATAGATGTCGTCTTCCATGTTGATGACCGGAACCTTCGACCACTCGGCGAACTCGCGGATGATCCGGTCGCCCTTGCCGTATTCCCATCCGGTCGGCTTCCCGTAGATGCGAATGGCGATCGCGTCGCCCATCTCAGCGAGGACGCGAGCGACGTCGCTGATCCGCTCGGTCGAGTAGGCGACCTCTTCGCCCTTCAGCGCCGGGGTGTACACCGCACCCGGCTGCAGGAAGTGCGCGTGCCCGCCGAGCTGGGTCATCCCCGCTTCAAACGAGTTCCGCGTGCGAAGCGACGTGTTGTAGAAGAGCATGTGCAGCGTCTGCCCCTCGAGGACCTTGTGCGGCTCGCGGCGGATGAACTTCCGCTTCAGGTCGTGGGCGGTGTCGAGCATCGCCTCGATCTCGTCTCGCGAGAAGTCAAGCCAGGTGATGAAGTCCCGGCCTCGAATCGTCGTGTTGGACATTGCCTGTTTCCTCCTTCGACTCTCTCTGCTCCGTTATCCCTGGGTGATCGTCGTTCCGGCGCGCCCCTCGAGCGCGTCGAACGCCTTGTCGAGCGAGGTGATGACGGCCTTCTCGCCGCCCGCCTCCACGAATCGAATCGCCGCACGGACCTTCGGCTCCATCGAGCCCTTGGCGAAGTGTCCGTCGGCGTGATACTCCTTCGCCTCGTCAACGGTGATTCTGCTGAGCGCCTTCTCGTCGGGGGTGTTGTAGTTCAGGCGGACGCTGTCGACATCGGTGAGCACCATGAAGATCGACGCGCCGACGTCGACGGCGAGGCGCTCGCCGGCCAGGTCCTTGTCGATGACCGCATCGACGCCCTCGAGCTTCCCGTCCTTCTTCACGACCGGGATTCCACCGCCGCCGGACGCGATCACGATCGACCGTGCGTCGACGAGCTGGCGAATCGCTTCTTTCTCGAAGATCTCGATCGGGTCGGGCGACGGGACGACGCGGCGCCAGCCGCGACCGGCGTCTTCACGCACGTCGTAGCCCTTCTCCGTCTCGAGCTTCTTCGCTTCCTGTTCGTCGTAGAACGGGCCGACCGGCTTGGTCGGATGGACGAACGCATCGTCATCCTTGTCGACGACGACCTGCGTAACGATCGTGGCGATCGGGATGTCCCCCTTCCCGTGCTCGGCGAGGAGGTTGCCGAGGTTCTGCTGCATCATCAGCCCGATCAATCCCTGGCTCTCGGCACCACAGACGAACAGCGGCATCGGCGCCGCGACGTCCTTTCCGACCTCGTTCTGGAGGAGGATGTTTCCTACCTGCGGCCCGTTCCCGTGCGTCACGACGATCTCGTACTCGCCCGACTCGACCATCTGCGCCAGCTGCTCGCACGTGGTGTGAACGTTCCGCATCTGCTCCTCAAACGTCCCCCGCTGCCCGGGTTGGAGAATCGCGTTCCCGCCGAGCGCTACCACAATGACCTTCTTGTCGCCTGTCATCCGATCACCCTTCCATGCTCTCGTTTGGTTGCTCTCGAAAGGCCGGGAACCACTCCTGGTTCTGCAACGCGAGAACCCAGAATCGGGTTCTCGCCTCTACTCGACCGATCTCACAAGATCGGTCGAGTAGACTCCCTCGCGGCATGACGAAGAACGCTTCATGCTTCCCAGATCTCACGCATCCGTGTCCAGTGTTCGGCCATCTTGGCCGACGCCGTCGCCTGATCGTTTCCCTCGATCGCGTCGACGATCTCGGAATGCAGGTCGACGACCTGCTGCAGGTCCTCCACGTTCTTCAAGTAGTAGTGCCTGGTGAACTCACGGTAGACCCGCTGATCCATCGTCCGAACGAGCGGCGCGAGCGCATCGGAGACCAACTGGTTCCCCGTCGCCTCCGCCAGCGCGACGTGAAACGCCTTGTCGGCGTCGAAATACGCGTCGAAGTCGTCGCGGGCCGCGTGGTCGCGCATGATCTCGACCGTCTCCTTCAGCTCCGACAGCGCGTCCTCGGGCCGCTTCGACGCGATCAACGCCGCCACCGGCGGCTCGAGGGCCTGCCGGGCTTCCATCACCTCGAGGCAGCCCGCCTCGCTCTCGATCATGTAGACCGCGTGTGACTCATCGTGAAGGGAGGGCGCCCGCACGACGTAGTTGCCGCTTCCCGGACGCGACTCGATGATCGACATCGCCTGAAGGGCACTGAGGGCCTCGCGGATCGACGGCCGACTGACGCCCATCTGCTCCGCCAGATCGAACTCCGAAGGAAGCTTGCTTCCGACCGGGAAGTCGCCGTTCTGGATCGCCTCGACAATCTGCTCCGCCGCAATTGACGATACTTTGCGCGGTTGGACCTTCTCGAACGGCATGGCACCCTCCTCCGGCATCGACCGGTAAAGCTGTATGATAGCCTGACGGAACCGAGGACCGCAAGCGGCTTTGGACCCCTGACTAGACCTGTCGTTCGACGAACGCACCCCGTCCGGGCTGGGCGACGCACGTGCCGTCGCGGCAGACGACCGCCCCACGCGCGATCGTCGTCACAACGCGTCCGACGACCTCGTGACCCTCGTACGGGGAGAAGTCGGTGTTCATGTGGAGGTCCGATGCGGAGAGCGTCCACGGCGCCTCCGGATCGAAGACGACGAGATCCGCGTCGGCGCCGACCCCGATCGTCCCCTTGCGCGGATGGAGATCGAACGCCCGCGCCGGGCCTTCGCAGAGGAGACGCGGCACGTCGTTCAGTCCGAGTCGCCCGCGCCCGACGCCCTCCGAATAGACGAGCGGAAGGAGCGTCTCCACGCCGGGAAGCCCGTACGGAAGGGCACGGAAGTCCCCGCACCACGTCTTCTGCGCGCGCGTGAACGGGCAGTGGTCGGTGGCGACGAGGTCGAGATCGCGACAGCGAAGCGCCGTCCAGAGGGCCTCCCGATCGTCGTCCGTGCGCAGGGCCGGGCTCGCCGAGAACAGGTGTCCGTCCTCGCGGGCGTAGGCCGCGCGCGTCAGCAGCAGGTACTGTGGACACGTCTCGGCAGTCAGCCGCGCGCCGGCGGTCCGACCTTCGCGAACGGCCTCCAGCCCGAGCCCCGAGCTGACGTGAACGACGTGCGTTCGACACCCCGTCTCCCGAGCGATCCGCGCGACCTGCACGATCGCCGATCGCTCGCAAAGGTCGGGGCGCGCCTCGGCGAGGGTCTCCATTCGACCGATCTCATCCGCCGTCAACCGCTCCGCGATCGACGCGATCAGGCGCTCGTCCTCGCAGTGAACGAGGGCGACCGCTCCCCACTCAGCCAGCGCCCCGAACGCGACGGCCATCTCGTCCGGCGGCGTCCGTCGCCCCGACGCCTCGTACGCGGTGAAGAACTTGAAACTCGTCACGCCAAGCCCGACCGCGTCGCGGAACTCCCATTCCCTCCCGGGGCGCCAGCCGATCACCTCGGCGTGCACGGCGTAGTCGATCACCGACGAGGTGGCATCGCCGAGTCGGGCGTCGACGTCGTCGGGGATCGAGCGGTCCGCCGCGCCGACGGTGAAGTCGACGATCGTCGTGACCCCGCCGCACGCCGCCGCCGTCGTCCCGGTCAGGAAATCATCGCTCGACCGCATCCCGGCGACGGGGAGCGCCATGTGGGTGTGCGCGTCGATGATGCCGGGGAAGACGAGCTTCCCCGCGGCGTCAATCTCCGTCACCCCACGCAGATCCGGCCCGACGGCGGCGATCGTCTCCCCGTCGACGGCCACATCGACGACGTCAGTCGACTCCGGCGTGACGACCGTCCCACCGCGGATTGCTAGATCGTATGTGCGCGCCATACTCCCCTTCTCTACGGGTCTCTTGAGAATCGGTCAGGCAGCATGATAGCATTGGCCTCCGAAGCACTCAACGAACGCAGGAGGCTCCTTTGATTGATTTGACAGTTCACCCAGAGCAGCTCGAGCGAACCGTCGCTCGGGCCAGGGAGCGCGAGATCATCGTGCCCACGTTTGCCCAGATGAAGAACCCGGAGCTGGTTCCGGCGAGCGTCGTCGAGCGACTGCGCGACGTCGGCCTGTGGGATCTGCATCCGCTCAACCTGTTCCGGATCACGTGGAAGAACGAACCGGTCCCGACCGGGGGCGGATTCGGCGGCGTCAACTACCTCGAGTTCCCGCCCGAGCTGACCGGCGTCCCGGCGCGGATCATCGCGCTGGTCGGCAAGTGGTTCCCGACCGGTGCCCACAAGGTCGGAGCGACGTTCGGCTGTCTCGTCCCGCGCCTGGTGACCGGGCAGTTCGATCCGACGTTCCACAAGGCCGTCTGGCCGTCGACGGGCAACTACTGCCGCGGCGGCGCGTACGACGCGAACCTCCTCGCCTGCGAGTCGATCGCCATCCTCCCCGAGGAGATGTCGCGCGAGCGGTTCGAGTGGCTGGCCAAGGTCGCCGGCGAGGTGATCGCCACGCCCGGCTGCGAGTCGAACGTCTGGGAGATCTTCCAGAAGTGCATCGAGCTCGAAGCGACGCGCGACAACGTGATGATCTTCAACCAGTTCGACGAGTTCGGGAATCACCTCTGGCACTACGACGTCACCGGACACGCGATGGAGGAGGTCCTCGAGGCGGAACTCGCCGGGGGGGAGTACGCCGGCGTCGTCCTCACGTCCGGCTCGTCGGGGACGATGGGGTGCGGCGACTACCTCAAGGAGCGCTTCCCGCGGAGCAAGCTCGTCGTCTCCGAGGCGCTCCAGTGCCCGACGCTGCTCGAGAACGGATTCGGCGGGCATCGGATCGAGGGAATCGGCGACAAGCACGTCCCGTGGATTCACAACGTCCGCAACACCGACATGGTCGTCGCGGTCGACGACGAGGTCACGATGAACCTCGTCCGCCTGTTCAACGAGGACGCCGGGCGGAGCTACCTGCAATCGCGGGGCGTTCCGACGTCCCTGGTCGAGCAGCTCGACCTGTTGGGGATTTCGAGCATCGCCAACCTGCTCTCGGCGGTCAAGTTCGCCAAGTACTACGAGCTGACGGGCTCCGACGTCGTCCTCACCGTCCTCACCGACTCGATGGAGCTCTACGAGAGCCGGTTGGCGGAGCTGCGCGAGGCGCACGGCGCGTACGGCGAGACGGACGCCGCGGTCGACTACCACGCCCACCTGCTCGGGATGAAGACCGACGTCATGCTCGAACTCGGGCATCGGGAGCGTCGCCGAATCCACAACTTGAAGTACTACACGTGGATCGAGCAGATGGGCCGCTCCGCCGAGGAACTCGACGCCCAGTGGTACGACTACCCCGGCTACTGGGATCGCGTCCACGCCCTCGTCCCCGAGATCGACGCACGAATCGACGCGTTCAACGAGAAGGTCGGGCTTCTCCCGAGCTAGCGAATGGAGCCGCGGAAGAGACCGTCGCTGAAGGGCCTTCTCGACCGGATCCGCGCGATGACGACCGGCGAGGAGCCGGTGCGCCCGATCCTTCTCGTCGGCGGAATCGGGGCCGGGAAGACGTCGACGGGGCTGCGGTTGGTCTCGCTCCTTCGGCGCGATGATCTCCCCCCGGGGGGGATCCTCGCCCCGCGGATCCTCGAGGGCTCGGAGACGGTCGGCTATTCCCTGATCGACCTCGGAACGAACACGACCCATCCGTTCGCGGGGATCGAGCCAGGAGACATCCCGATCGGCCGTTTCCACGTCTCGGCGGAGGGTCTCGATCGGGCCCGTCGAGCGATCGAGCGGACCGCCGGGGAGCGGAGGGTGGTCTTCGTCGACGAAGTCGGCCGCCTCGAGCTCGACGGCGGGGGACACGCCCCCGCCGTCCGTGAGCTCCTGGCGTCACCGGCGATCCCGATCCTCCTCGTCCGAGACCAGTGGACCGAGGAGGTGATCGATGCGTTCGCCCTCGCGGATCCAATCCTGTACGACGTCGAACACCGCGACGACAGCATCACCGGGGCCGAGGCGTTCTGGCGAATCGTCGACGCGATCCCGTTTCCCCTCCTCGTCACCCGCGGCGCCGACGGCTACCTCGCATCCCGCCCGATGACGGCGGTCGATCGGAACGGAGCATCGGTCTGGCTCGCCACGTCGCGGAGCTCGCACAAGATCGCCGAGATCGCAGCAGACCCCCGCGTGACCCTCCTGTTCGTCGATTCCGTTCGCTTCGACTACGCCGCCCTGCACGGGCGCGCGCACCTCGTCAACGACCCGGACCGCGAGCGCGCCGTCTGGCGCGACGACTGGCGCGACGACTGGCCGGACGGCCCAACCGACCCGGATTACGTCCTCGTGCGCGTCGACGGCGTCCGTGGGCAGTACCTGCGCGGCGAGACCGGCGAGACGGGCACGTTGGCACTCCCCTAGATCGCCGAGACTCGCTCCGTTCGCCGGATCTTCGGTACCATGACAGATCGGATCTCGGAGGTGTGGCGCAGTGGATCTGGCACTCGGCCTCGGAATCGGGCTCGTCGTCGGCGCCTTCGTCGCGTGGTTCGTCGCACGAAGCCTCTTCCGGTCGCGCAGCGAGCGCTTCCGCATCGCCAGCGCGCGCCTGGAAGAGGAGCTGCGCGTCGAGCGCGACAAGGCGGCGTCGCTCGACGCGATCCAAGAGCGAATGCGCGAAGCGTTCGCCGCGCTCGCGCAGCAGGCGCTCGCCTCCAATGCCGACCAGCTCCTCGCCCGATCGCGCGATCAGCTCGAATCGCTCCTGACGCAAGTCCGCGGGGATTGGGGCACCCAAAGAGAAGCACTCAAGGGGCTCGTCGACCCGCTCGGGAAGGCACTCGAGGGGATGGATCGGCAGGTCCGCGAGCTGGAGCAGAAGCGCGAAGGCGCCTACCGATCCCTCGGCGAGCAGCTGCGGTCCCTCAGCGACGCGCAGGCCCAGCTGCGCCAATCTGCGATCCGACTCGAGCAGTCGCTGAAGTCGTCGACCGCGCGCGGTCGCTGGGGCGAGCTTCAGCTCCGGCGCGTCGTCGAACTCGCCGGGATGTCGAAGCACGTCGACTTCTCCGAACAGGTCGCCGGTGAACAGGGACGCCCGGACATGATCGTGCGACTCCCGAACGAAGGAATCCTCCCGATCGACGCCAAGACGCCGGCCGCCGCCTACCTCGACGCGATGGAACTCGACGGCGCCGACCGAGAGCGGAAGCTCTCCGAACACGCCAAGGCGATGCGCTCTCGGGTCCAGGAGCTGTCCCGCAAGGCGTACATGGACCAATTCGAGACGGCTCCTGAGGTCGTCGTGATGTTCGTGCCGTACGAGTCCGCGCTGTCGGCCGCGTTCGAGAGCGACAAGGACCTGCTCGAGTACGGAATCGAGAACCGAATCCTTCCCGCCTCGCCGGTGACGCTCCTCGCGCTCCTTCGCGCCGCCGCGTTCGGCTGGCAGCAGTACCAGATCGCCGAGAACGCGCGAACGATCGCCGCCCTCGGCCGGGAGCTCTACGCGCGGTTTCTCAACGTCGTCAAGCCATTCGGCGATGTCGGTGACAAGCTTGGCAAGGCGGTCGAGGCTTACAACCAGGCGATCGCGTCGGTCGAGAGTCGACTGATGCCGTCCCTCCGACGCCTCAAGGAGACGACCGTCGCGTCCGCCGATGTGCCCCCCCTCGAGCCGATCGACGAGATGCCGCGCCTCCCACTCGATCCGACCGGCGAGTAAGATTCTCCGACACGACGCCGGCGTTCCCCGAAGCGCCCCGAAGGCGCCGCTTGACCGCACAATGCGTTCTCCCCTAGGATGCGACGGTCTTCGTACCGCAGAGGTGTCCCTCTGGCTCGGACGCCGGGGACGCAATGGGGGAAGACCGGTGCCGCTCGCGCACGGTCGATCGACGCGGGCGAAGTCCGGCGCTATCCCGTAACTGTGACCGCGCTCGCGAGCGCGGAAGCCAGATGACCCGCCTCTGCGCGGCCCTGAGGACCCTCGCGGAAGGGGGTAGGGGCGCAG